>JAESGF010000087.1_pt1 | contig 86635 bp, 86 predicted proteins | sample 9269621 | NCBI WGS metagenome assembly JAESGF01 (sample SAMN14515066, study PRJNA621663) | algae metagenome | isolation source: Tolypothrix carrinoi HA7290-LM1 and co-occurring heterotrophs from dry rock... | place: USA: Makauwahi cave, Kauai, Hawaii | collected 2011-01-06
CCGCGCCGCTCCGTATCCCGGTGCGGCTTTTTTTGGCCGCGACCGGGTCCACGTCGAACAGCAAAAAGAACGCCCGGGAAGCAACTTCCCGGGCGTAGGCCGTGGCGCTGCGCGCCGTTCCTTGGGAGGAATGTGTGGTGGATGCGCTAGTGCAGACCGAGCGAGCTGCGGGCGGCCTCGTGGACCACGGCGCCGCCTCTGACGTTGAGCCCAGCAGCAAGGCCCGGATCGTCCGCAAAGGCGCGCTCGATCCCCTTGCCGGCTAGAGCGCTGATGTAAGGCGCCGTAGCGGCCCCAAGCGCGTAGGTCGAGGTGAGCGGCGCAGCGCCGGGCATGTTGGCGACGCAGTAGTGGACGACGCCGTCGATGACGTAGGTGGGCTCGGCGTGGGTCGTGGGCCGGCTGGTCTCGAAGCAACCGCCCTGGTCGATCGCTACGTCGACCAAGACGGCCCCGCGCTTCATCCCCTTGAGGTCCTCGCGTCGCACGAGTTTCGGCGCCGAAGCCCCCGGGACCAGAACGCAACCGATCACCAGGTCGGCCTCCGACACAGCCTCGCGGACAGCCGCCGGCGTCGAGTAGACTGTCTTCAAGCGCCCGCCAAAGTTGTCATCGAGCTCCTCGAGCCGGCGCGCCGAGATGTCTAGGAGCGTCACGTCCGCACGGTGGCCGAGCGCCATTTGTGCGGCGTGTTTGCCCGAGACGCCCCCGCCGAGGATCACCACCTTGGCCGGCAGAACGCCCGGCGTTCCGCCGAGAAGCATGCCGCGGCCGCCAGCCGGCCGCTGCAGACAGGCCGCGCCAACATCGACGGCCATGCGGCCCGCGACCTGGCTCATCGGGGCGAGCAGCGGCAAGCGGCCCGCACTGTCGGTGATCGTCTCATAGGCGATGGCCGTGCATCCCGACCGCATCAGCCCCTTCGCCTGCTCCGGGTCGGGCGCGAGGTGGAGATAGGTGAAAAGCACGTGGTGCGGACGCAGTCGGGCGATTTCCACCGCCTGGGGCTCCTTCACCTTGACGATCATTTCCGACGCGAGGAACACGCCTTCGGCGTCGCTGAGAACCTCCGCTCCCGCCGCCGCGTAGTCGTCGTCGCTCGCGCCAATGCCGTCGCCTGCCCCGGCTTCCACGTAGACCGTATGGCCCTCCTGGACGAGCTTCTGGACCACGGCAGGCGTAGCCGAGACCCGAAACTCGAGCGTCTTGATTTCTTTTGGAATGCCAATGCGCATGGCGGTGCCGCCCCTCATGATTGGTGTGAAAAGCTTGGCCTTGAACCGATGGATCAGTCGGCTAGGTCGTCGCGCGGCGTCGGCAGAAGCGCGCTGAACGCCTTCGTCAGCCGGTCCGCCGCCTTCATCAACTCCGCATCGGACAGCGCGAAGGACATTCGCAGCCAACCCGGTGCGCCGAATGCCGAACCCGGAACCACCGCCACATCGGCCACCTGCAAGAGGTGCGCGCAGAGCGCGACGTCGTCCGACAGCCGCTCGCCGTCAGGCGTGCAACGACCTATGAGGCCCTTCACGCTCGGGAAGAAGTAGAACGCGCCTTCAGGAGACGGAGCTTCAACGCCGTCGAGTGCGCGCAGGTGTTCAGCCAGCGCGTTGCGTCGCCGCTCGAAGTCCGAGCGCATTCGCGTGACCTCCCCGTGCGGCCCCTGAAGGGCTCCGACGGCGGCCGCCTGGCTGATGGAACACGGTGCGGAGCTGATCTGGCTCTGGACCGCAGTCATCGCGCGGATCAGCTCCGGGGGTCCGACGCCCCATCCCAAGCGCCAGCCCGTCATCGCGTAAGCTTTGGAAACACCGTTCACGCACAGGGTGCGCGCCCGTAGGTCCGGCGCCACGTCGAGGATGTGCGCTGCCGAAGCGCCGTCGAACACGATGTGTTCGTAGATGTCGTCGCTGAGCACCCACACGTGAGGATTCGCGTCGAGGACCGACGCCAGGGTCCCGAGTTCGATCCGCGTGGACACGGCCCCGGTCGGATTCGATGGCGAATTGATCAGCAACCACCGCGTTCGTGGCGTGACGGCCGCAGCGACCGCGTCCGCGTCGAGACGCCATCCCCGCCGTGCATCCCAAATGCCAGCGGCCGGGACCGGCACGCCTCCGGCGAGCCGCACCATGTCCGCGTAGGACGTCCAACACGGCTGGGGCAGCACGACCTCGTCGCCTGGGTCGAGGGACGCGGCCAAGGCGTTATAGATCACCTGCTTGGCGCCGTTCGAGGCGATCACCTCGTCTGAACGGAAATCCAGGCCCAGGTCACGACGGGTCTTGGCCACGATCGCCGTTATCAGTTCGTCGGTGCCCTTCAGGGCCGTGTATCTCGTAAGACCCTTGTCGATGGCGGCGTGGGCGGCGGCCTGAGCGGCGCTGACCGTGGATGCGTCCGGTTCGCCGACCGTCATGTCGATGACGTCACGTCCGGCGGCGCGAAGCTCCGATGCGCGGCGTGACAGCGCCAGGATTGGCGAGATCTCGATCCGGCTGAGCGTGGCTGACGAGCGGAAAGCGATCATGGCGCCGGCGCTGCGAGGCTGAAACGACCAAAGGGTCTGTTGGCGAGCGCTTGCTGAATCTGCGCCGCCGCACGCCGCTCCTCATCCGGGACGAGTCGCGCGTAGTCCGCGATGTTCCGCGGTCCAAGGCCATGCTCGGCGCTGAACGTGCCGTCGAACGTGGTCACCGCCAGATCGTAGACGACGCTTCTCACAGCCTCGGGGCCATCGGCGCCGAGCGCGCCAGGCGGCGCAACGAGGTTGAAGTGCACACCGCCGTCACCCACGTGACCGAAGTCGCAGACAATCACCCCCGGCCACCGGCGGGCGATCTCAGACCGCGCCGCCTCCAGGAACCTCGGCACCGTCCCGCGCGCCAGGGCGATGTCGCACCCGATCACTTCGCCCTCGCGCCGGAGCGCCTCGGGGATGGCATGCCTCAGGCGCCACAAGGCTTCGGCTCCGCCGATGAGCGCGTCGGCGAGCGGCGGGTCCTGGCCGTTCAACAAAGGCGAGAGCGCCTGTTCCAAGGCGTCCTGCAGGAGTACTTCATCGCCGAATGGCGCGCTGAGTTCGACCAGCAGGGCGTAGGCCGGCACCTCGCCGTTCGCGAAGGGATTGCGCACGCCCGGCACGTGGCGGAGCGCCATCTCCATGGCATTGCGCGACATGCCTTCGAAGGCGGTCAGCAGCGGGCCTAGGCCGCGCTCCAGCGCTACGAGAATGCCGGGGGTCGCGGCGTTCGACGAAGGGGTCAGCAGGGCGCCAATCTGGCAGCGTGGCTCAGGATGCAGCGCCAGAACGGCGCGGGTGATCATGCCAAACGCGCCGCCGGTGCCGATGAACAGCTGCTTTAGGTCGAGGCCGGCGTTGTTCTTCCAGAGCGGTCGGGTGAGATCCAGCACCGTCCCCTTGCCATCGGCCAGCACGACTTCCAGGCCGAGCACGTTGCGTCGCACGTCCCCATAGCGGATGAACCGCGCGCCGCCGGTGTTGGCCGCCACCATGCCGCCAACACTCGGATCCGCGGCGAGATCGATCGGGAAGGTCAAGCCGTGCGCCGCCGCGGCTTCGTTGAGCGCAGAAAGCCGCACCCCAGCGCCGACGGTAGCTGTACGATTCTCAACGTCGATGTCGATGCGATCGCACAGGCGCTCGGCGCTCAACACGACCTGTCGGCCTGACTCATCAGGGATCGAAGCGCCGGTGAGACCGGTGTTCGCGCCCTGCGGCACAAGGTGCAGTCCGTGCCGATGCGCGGCGACGAGCAGGTGGGCGACGTCGGCCGCCGAGGCCGGACGCAGCACCGCAGCCGCACGGCCGCAGCCGCTGCGGGCGTCTTCTTGATAACGCGCGAGGTCGGCGTCAGCATCCAGCACGCCATCCGCGCCGAGAATGTCACGGAAGCTCGCCAGCCACTCAGGACCGATGTCAGCCGGAGGGCTCATTCCGCCGCCGTCATCTTGAAGATGCCTTGCGCGTTGCTGCTGTCGAAAGCCAAGTCCAGGCGCCCGTCGGCATGCCGGCCGCGAGTGATGAACTCGTAGAAGGAACCGGGGACGACGCGGCCTTCGAGGCCCGCCGGCGTACGGAAGCGGCGGTTGACCGCGTCGGCCTTGAAGGCAGTCTGTAGAACCCGACCGGAAGCAGAGACCTCGACGAGGTCCTTCATTGGCCGGCCCATCGCCCTCTGCTCCACAGCGAGCGCCTGCACGTCGGGAACCCGGTCCGTTACGTGATTGAAGGCGTTGCCCTCGGTGGCGATCCAGGCGGCTTCCTGCGACTCCTCGCGGAGAACATCATAATCGACGACGAGTGGATCCGGATGTTGCCGTCCGAAAGCCACCGCTATCGTCGGAAGACTTTCCGCGAGGACTTCGAAGCTCACGGCCCCCGTGGAATGCAGCGACGCCAGCACCCCCTTCACGGAGGGTGTCAGCGGATCGACGCTCGCTCCGAAGACCCGCTCGGCCGCAGCGTGGAAGTCTGGGGAGAAGCGCTCGACGTGCAGCTCGCTGACGAAGAACTGGGGGATCGCTTCGGGAAGGTCCCGGTGAGTGAAGGAGTAACCGGTCATCCGCAGGCGATCGAGCGGGTAGACCTCCGTCTGCTGATACCCGAATGGCTCCAGAATCCGGCTGAAGGCCTTGCGGCCCGGCGGCAGGCCCCCGGTCGGTCCCGCGCCGAACAAGATGGTCCGGAGCGCACCGTGATCGAAGGTGATGCGCTCGCCCGCCGCGCGACGGTCTTCGACATAGGCTGCGCCGGTGGGGACGCGGCGGAGCAGGTCGTCCATGAGCACGACGTTGAGCGCCATGGCGGCGATGGCGCGAGGCACACGTCCCCCCACGTCCTGCAGCAGCGCAGGATGCACCTTGACGACTTCGAGGATCGAGGCGGCGGCGGGCTCCCCGAGCGCTTCCCGGACGAGGCGGCCCAGCGTGCTGTCGAACAGGCTCACGCGGCCGCTCCGGCTTCGGCGCCGGCGACGGTCTCCCGATAGGACCAGCGCAGCATGTCGCAGAGTTCGTCGACGTGGGCGCGGGTGTGCGCCAGGCTCAGGTAGGCCTTCGAGAACTGCTTGTAGATCCCCGCCGTATAGAGGCGCCGGTGCATCGCGTCCGAGAGCGCGAGGTTCGAGCGACGGACCGCTGCGTGGTCGTGGACGTCTTCCTCCGTGAAGTAGAAGTGGAAGATGGGTCCATCACCCGTGACCGCGGTGGCGACCCCCAGGTCCTTGAACAGCTTGCCGACCTCTTCGCGAGCGTAGACGCCCAGCTGTGCGAGCTGGCCGATGCCGCCTTCTTCGACCAGCATATCGATTGTGGTGTGCGCGCACTCCACAGAGGCCGGCAGCCCGTTGAAGGTGCCGCAATGGAAACTGTACTGATCATCCACCTTTGACGGATCGAGATGTTCCATCAGCCAGCGGCGGCCAACGACAGCCGACAGCGGCATGCCGCCCGACAGCGCCTTGCCCAAAGCGGTCAGATCCGGGGTGACGCCGTACTTCTCCTGAGCGCCACCGGGCGCGATACGGAAGCCGCTGACGACTTCGTCGAAGATCAGGACCGTTCCGTAGCGGTCGCACTCTTCGCGCAGGGCCTGCAGGAAGCCGGGCAGCGGCGTCAGCGTGCGTTGCATCGGTTCGCAGATCACCGCGGCGAAGCGGTTCGGATGGGCGGCCATCATCGCGCGGAACGCTGCAATGTCGTTGTACGGGAGGACGACCATCTCCTCCTTCACGCCACGCTGAATGCCCGAGCTGACGGCATAGGGTTCCGGGATCTGGGTCGGAGATAGCTCCATCGACCAGACGGCCAGGTCATGGTGACCGTGCCAAGCGCCGTCGAACTTGATCACCGCCTGACGCCCCGTCACCGCCCGCGCCAAGCGGAGGGAGTGGAAGGTCGCCTCGGAGCCGCTCGACGTGAAACGGACCATTTCGGCGCAGGGGATGTACTGCGTGAAACGCTCCGCGAGGGCCACGGCGCGCGTGGACAGGCCGAAATAGTGCGTGCCGCGCTGAGCCTGTTCGCTCAGGGTCTCGACGATCCGTGGGTGGGCATGGCCCAGCACCAGCGGACCGGCGCCGAGCATGAAGTCGAGGAAGCGGCGGCCATCGGCGTCGTAGACATAGGCGCCCTCGCCCCGGGCGATCAGAAACTCGAGCCCATCCGGTGGCATGAGGGAATTCGTCGAGCCGCCGGGGATCAGGGCCTTGGTCCGGGCGACGAGCGCCGTCTGGGCGTCGCTGCGCGCGGGAAAGGAAGGAGTACGCATCCTGAAGCTCCAGGTTCTCAGGTTCGGTCGAAGCCCACCGCACAGGTGGCTTGAAAGGGATTGACGCCGGCGCGCACGACGCCGCTCGCTTGACGTTGGATCACCGAGGCGTTGCCGAACTCGAACGTCGACAGGTCCTCCGCCCGCCGCTCGACCTCGTGCCCCATCGAACGTAGCGCGGCGGCGGCCGCCTCCCCGAAGCGGGCGTCGAGGATGACTTTCGGGCCTTCAAGGTCGACACGCGGGAAGGAAACGGCAGCCTGAGGGGAGAGCCGGTGGTCGACCATCAAGCTCAGGATCTGCAGCACGGACGTGGCGATCTTGGCGCCGCCCGACGCGCCGATCGTGGCGACTGACCCATCTGTCGGATCCGACATCAGGATCGGCGTCATGGTCGACGAGGGGCGCTTGTTCGGCGTCACCGAATTGGCCTGCCCCGGCGCCGGTGCGAAGCCGATCATGCCGTTGTTCAGCAGCACGCCGGTCTCGGACATGACGAAGCAGCCGTAGTTGCCGATCACGGTCTCGGTGAGGCTCGCCACACCGCCCTCCGCGTCGATCGCCGCGATATGCACAGTGCGGGTCTGTTCCGGCGCGACCGAAGGCGGCGCTTCGGGTGCGTCGACGCGCCGGTGCGGGTTGATGTGCCCCGCTAGCCAGGCCGCGTATTCCGGCGTGACCAGCTGCGGCAGGTCTTCCGTTCGGGCGCCCCTCACCCGGCCACGGCACTGCCGCATCACCTCGACGAAGAGGTGGAGGCGGGCTGGCGAATCCGGCGCCAGCGCCGCGACGTCGAAATGCGAGAGCACGTTCAGCGACAGCGCATAGACCGCGAAGCCGCTCGGCTCGCCCTGGATGGTGCGGCCCCGATAGGTGACCGCGTCGGGCGTGGTGGCCTGCGCCTCGTAACTGGCCAGGTCGTCCAACGTCATCAGCCCGCCGTCGGCCTGGATCGCGTCGACGATGCTCTTGGCGATGGGTCCGCTGTAGAAGGCGTCCGATCCGCCGGTGGAGATCGCTTCAAGCGTCTCGGCGAGTTCCGGCTGCCGATGGATGTCCGCAGGCCCAATCATGTTCGGTCGGAGAGGATACTCGCCGTCGCGCAGCAGCATCCGAGCGGTCGTCGGGTAGCGCTTGATGATGTCGAGATGGTTGGCCGCCATGAGGCTGCCGTACCAATCCATCTCGAAGCCTTCGCTGGCCAGGCGGATCGCCGGCTGCAGCAGGTCGGACAGCGGAAGGCGTCCGCAGAGCGAGGCCGCGCGGGTCAGCCCCGCGACGGAACCGGGCACCGCGGCCGCCAGACCGCCGATCTCGTTGCGCTGATCCTTGACGCCGCTCCACCCGAACAGACCGAGGTTCAGCTCCCCCTCGAGCGGGAACATCGCCGCGTGCGCCGCCGCCGGAGTCTGCCACATGTAGTTGACGCTGTGGCTTCCGCTGGCGAGACGCGCGCAGAGCAGGCCGCCGCCGCCGATGGTGCTTGCGGCGGGTTGCACGACACTTTCGGCGAACGACGCCGCGATCACGGCGTCCACGGCATTGCCGCCGTGACGAAGGATCTCGAGACCGGCTTCCGCTGAGAGCGGATGGCGCGATGTCACCATCCCGCCGGCAGCGACCGCTTCCGTTTTTTCATGGAGCCAGTGGCTTCGTGTGGGATCCCGGTTCAACGCGCGGCCTCCGTGTAGTCGTGTTCCGCCCTCGAAGGACGCAGCGCCGAAGCGGTCTCTGCGATAGCCTCGAGCGTGCGCTCAAGGTTGGGTGTGTCGAGTTGGGGCGGGCTCATCAAGCCCACGCGGAGCGAGCGACCCTTCCAGTCCCCGAGGTTGCCGATGACGAACACGCCATGGCGGTTGCGCAGCCGCGCTCGGAACGCCTCATCATCCATGCCGGGAGCGTAGGCCACCGCCATGACCGTGTCTGAGTAGGCTGCGTCGGCCTGTGGGTGGCCGCTGTCGTCTGCATGATCCAAGACCATGGTGAGACCGGCGGCGCGGATCCGAGCGCGGAAGGAAGCCGCCGCGCTACGATGCCGTTCGAACCAGGCGTCCAGGCCAGCGGCTTCGATCTCGCCCAAAGCCGCGTGCAGGGCGGCGAACAGGCCAGGCGGCTGGGTGAACGATGGCGGCTCAGGCCGCTCAAGCGTCTGGCGGACCAGGGTGTTGAGATTGAAGTGGCCCGGCTTAGGCGACAGCCGGCCGAGATCGGCCCACGCCTTTTCGGACACCGTCATCACCGAGAGGCCCGGCAGCCCGGCGAGTGTCTTGTGCGAACCCGTGACCCCGATGTCGATGCCGTTGCGGTCCGTGTCGACGGGCATGCCCCCGGCCGAGCACGCCGTATCCACGAAGAACAAGGTATCGGTGTCGCGCAGCATGTCGCCGATCACGTCGATCGGGTTCGTGACGCCGACATTGGTCTCGACATGGACGATGGTGACCATGTGGAACGCGGGGTCTGCAGCGAGTGCCGCTCGGACCGCTTCCGGGTCAACAGGGGACAACGGCGGGAGCCTGAGATTGACGACGTCTGCGCCACACTCGCAGCACAGGTCGGCGATCAGCTCGCCCCAGTAACCGTTGCTGATGGCGAGCACTCGCGTGCCAGGCCGCACGAAATTGTCGATCGCGACGCTGAGCCCCGCGCGGATCGTACCGGGGAAGGCGAGCACCGTGCCCTGGGTCCCCATCACCCGGCCGAGCCGGGCGATGGTCTCGTCATGCATCGCCCAGAAGTCGCCGATATGCGGCGAGGCGATCGCAGCCCGCTGCGCGTCGAGGACGGCGGGCGAAACCTCCACCGGCCCCGTGGTCATATTCAGCAGCGCCCGCCCCGCCCTCATGGCCCGTCTCCCCCACAGCCTCGCGCTGTCGTTGTATCGTTTGTATGTATTGTCTTTCATACAACAGATTCTCCGTCAAGCCCGCGATCGGTCTCAGTGCGCGAGGAAACCGCCTTGACACTGACCCATTTCAAGCCCGTACATATGTATGCCTACAAGGTTAATACATAAGGGGGGCCACATGCCGGACGGCCAGACCGCGGAGCGCGCTATCGCTGCTGATGCTTCGCCAGCGAAGGAAAAGTTCGGCCTCAGCGCCTTCAGCTGGGCGCTCTATGAGGGTGGCCGCAATCCCTACATCTTCGTGTCGGGCATGCTGTTCATGCCCTACATCGCGACGGTGCTGGCCCCGAACCCGATCGAGGGGCAAAAGCTGGTCGCCAGCATTGGCGTCGGCGCCGGGTTGGCGGCGGCGGCGACAGCGCCGCTCATCGGCGCGGCCGCCGATCGTCTGGGACGCCGCAAGCCGTGGCTGGCCTTGGCGACCGGCCTGGTGATCCCGATCATCGCGATGCTGTGGTTCGCAGCGCCGGACAACCGGGGCCTGCCGCTCTGGGCGATCTTGACCCTCACCGGGTCCGTGACCCTGCTTCACGCCCTCGGCGACATCTTCTTCGGCGCCATGCTCCCCTATGCCGCCGGGCCGAGGCATCGCGGCCACGCGTCCGGCCTAGCACTCTCGCTTGGCGGCTTCTTCTCGCTCTCCGTCATCCTGCTCATGCTTTGGGCCTTCATCCTTCCCGGGAAGGTCGACTCACCGCTCGTGCCGCCCGCGCCCCTGCTGGGCCTCGACGCGAGCGCGCACGAACCCGAGCGGATCTTCGGCCCCTTGATGGCCTTGCTGTTCCTCGTCTGCGCGATCCCCCTGTTCCTGTTCGCGAAGGACGCCCCGCCGCTGCAGACGAGCGTCGGCCGCGCCTTCAAGGAAGGGATGGGCGTGCTCGTGCGCTTCTTCCGGAACGCTCGCGACAACCGCGACCAGATGGTGTTTCTCGGGGCCCGCACATTCGCCCAGGACGCCAGCAACGCCTTGATCCTGCTGACCGGCGTCTATGCGGCGGGCGTGATGAAGTGGGATGCTGTGCACATGCTCGCACTCGGCGTCATCATGGCGCCGGCCGGCATGGTGGGCGGCGGCCTGGGCGCCTGGCTCTGTCACACGTTCGGACCGCGGCGGGCTTATCAGGCGGTCATCGCCGGCTCGACAGTCGGCCTGCTGATCGAACTGGGCGTAAGGCCGGATCGGATCTTCTACGTCTTCAACGTGGGGGCCGACCCCATCGCGGGGCTGCCGCTCTTCAATACCCTGCCCGAGATCACCCTCATCCTGGCGATCACGTTCGTGAAGGCCTTCCAGGCCGCCGGCTGGGCGACAAGTCGCACCCTGCTCACCGAGCTGGCCCCGCCTGGCCAGATCGGTGCCTTCTACGGCCTGGCGATCGTCGCCGGTACAGGCACCGGATGGGTGGCCCCTTTGCTGGTAGGCCTCTTTACCGCCAGCTTCGTCTCACAACAGGCGGGCTTCATCCCAGTGGTGGCGATGATGGTGGTGGGCTTCATCCTGCTGTTCTTCATCAAGGGCGGAGACAAGCCGGCGCCGGCGTAGACCCGTCTTCAAAGACGTCGCCCGAAATCCGATTGCGGCCTGCTAGGCACACATACCGGCACGTGTATGATACAGCGCAATACAAACGTGGATGCGCCGCCTAAATGCCGACTGAGCTGTTCAAGATCGATCGCGCCAGCGATCAACCCATCTTCTTCCAGGTATCGGAAGGCCTGAAGGCGGCCATACAGCGCGGCGAGCTGAAGGTCGGGGCGAGGCTGCCGTCCGTCCGCGCGCTGGCCAATCAGCTCGGGGTCAACTCGATGACCGTTGCGCGGGCCTACCGCGAACTCGCCGCGTCGGGACATCTGATCGGAAAGGGCTCTCTCGGTACGTTTATCACCGCTGAAGCCGACCGGCTCGGCGACAGCGCCGACGAAACCCCGGCAAACGATACGGACGTCCATCAGGCGCCTTTCGCGGCGCGTCTGCAGAACACCCACGCCGACACCTTCCGCCGGATGCTGGACGTGACACAGCTGCCCGGTGTCATCTCCTTGACCCAAGCCTACCCCGACCGGCAAGCCGTCGACACGTCGGCATTCGAAACCTGCCTGCGCGCTGTTCTCGACGAGCGCCCTGACCCGCTCTACGCCTACTGCGAGCCGGATGGGCTGCCGGGTCTGCGCCAGGCGTTCGCGCACCTCCTCGCCGACGTGGGCGTCGAAATCGCGCCGAACGCGTTGGTGGTCACCAACGGCGGCCAGCAGGCGATGAATCTGGTGGTCCGGTCCATGATCAGCCCGGGCGACGTGATTATCGCTGAGCGCCCGTCCTACTTCGGGGCGATCGACCTGTTCCGCTCGGCGGGCGCTCGGCTGGTCGGCGTCGACACGGCGGCGGACGGTCCTGACATCGATCAACTCGAGCAGCAGATGCGGACGCATCGGCCGAAGCTGCTGTTCCTGATGCCGACCTTCCACAATCCTACCGGCGTCACGACGAGCCTTGAGAAGCGTCAGAAGATCCTTGAGCTCGCCCGCCGCTATGGCGCAGCGATCCTCGAGGACGACCACTGCCCGGAGATGCGCTACCGCGGCGTCGACGTGCCGCCCCTCAAGGCGCTGGCCGGTCCCGAGGAGCCGGTCTTCTACATTCGCGGCATGGGCAAGGCGTACGTGCCGGGGCTGCGCCTCGGGTTTGCGGCCGCGCCGACGGATTGGGTCGATGCCTTGGTGACGCAGAAGGCCGTCGCCGACCTCCATACGTCGCCGCTGATGCAGGAGGCGTTCACCCGCTACCTGGACGGCGGCCACGGGACACGCAACATCGCCCAGCTCGTGAAACGCTACAGCCGCATCAACCAGACGGTCATGGAGCTTCTCGAGGAGCACCTGGGCGAGGACTGCGCCTTCAGTCGCCCGGATGGCGGGTTCAACGTGTGGATCGACCTGCCTTCAGGCGCGCAGGCGGAGAGCCTGTGCTGGACAGCTGCGCGCCATGGCGCCGGCGTGTTGCTTGGGACGCCGCTCTACCCCGACGTCTCGGACCGGCCCGCCGTGCGTCTGAGCTACGGCGTTTCCGACCTGGACGTGCTGCGCACCGGGATCGAGCGTCTTGGCAAGGCTGTCCGCGAGATCAGCGTGCAACGCGCCCGAGCGGCCAGGATCGTCGTCTAGGACGCGCCGTCCGCTCTGAAGACGGCGTCCGCCGCCTCGACCATGGCTTGACCGTTTGTCGGGCGGCCTTCGCCGTTGAGCGCGTCGGCCAGCGCTTCCAGGCATAGGCGCACATGCCACGGCGTCGCGGAGGCGCCCATCAGGCCGATGCGCCAGATCAAACCCTTCAACGGACCGAGGCCAGCCCCAATCTCAAGATTCCAATGACTCAGGAGTCGCGCGCGAACCGCTGCCTCGTTGACCCCGTGCGGAACCCTCACCGCGTTCAGCTGCGGCAACCGATCAGCCGCCTCGACGAGGAGGTCCAACCCGCCCGCCTGCAGTCCCGCCACCAGCGCCGCGTGATTGAGCCGGTGCCGACGATGCACGGCCGGAAGGCCTTCCTCGAAGAGCACCACCAGCGCCTCATGCAGCCCATAGAGCGCGTTGACCGGCGCCGTGTGGTGATAGGTGCGTCCGCCCTCCCCCTCCCAATACGACATCAGGAGGGAGACATCGAAGAGCCAGTTGCGCACCGGCTGAGATCGCGCACCGATCGCGGCCAGCGCCGCCTGACTCAAGGCTAAGGGGGCCAGGCCCGGCGGCGCCGAGAGACACTTCTGCGCGCCGGCGTAGAGAACGTCCGCGCCCCAGCCTGCCGCGTCCACCTCCACGCCGCCCAGCGAGGTCACGCAATCCACCACCGACAGGGCGCCATGCCGCTGAGCCAAGGCGCACAGGGCGGCCGCGTCCGACAGGACGCCGGTCGAGGTCTCCCCATGAACGAAGGCCAGGAGCTTCGTTGGGCTTTCCTTGAGCGCCTCTGCGACGCGCGCAGGGTCGATGGCTGCGCCCCAGACCTGCTCCAACGCGACGACATCGGCCCCGGCGCGGGACGCAATGTCGGCCATTCGGACGCCGAAGATGCCGTTTACGGCGATGACCGCACGGTCGCCGGGTTCGAGGAGGTTCATCAGCGCCGCTTCCATCCCGGCCGAACCGGGCGCCGGAAGCGGGACGCAGACGTGGTCCGGGGCGCGGAACAGCGCCTTCAGCGCCTGCTTGATCTCTTCCATCAACACCTGGAAATCGGGATCGAGGTGTCCAAGTGTCGGCCGCGACAGCGCCTGCAGCACTCGTGGGCTGACTTGCGAAGGGCCAGGCCCCATCAGGATCCGTGCGGGTGGATGGAAGCTGCGCATGTTCATCGGGCGATCCCCGCCTCCGCGGCGAGGGCCCCCTTCAGCTCGCCTTTCATGATCTTGCCGTTAGCGTTGCGCGGCAAGGTCTCGGGCCAGAACGCGACCTTCACCGGGACTTTGAAGGCCGCCAGCTTGGAACGGACGAAGTCCTTCAGCTCCTGCTCAGTCGCCGTGCCGCGCGGGCGGAGATGCACCACCGCGGCGGGCTCCTCGCCCAACGTCTTGTGCGGCAGGCCGATGAGGGCGGCGTCCATGACGTCGGGGTGCTCGTAGAGGACGTTCTCGACCTCCACGCAGTATATGTTCTCGCCGCCGCGGATCAGCATGTCCTTGGCCCGGTCGATGATGAACAGGAAGCCCTCGTCATCGAGGCGGGCAAGGTCGCCGGTGCGCAGCCAGCCGTCGACGAAGGTCTCGGCCGTGGCCTCGGGCTTGTTCCAGTAGCCCTTCACGACCTGCGGGCCCCTCACCCAAAGCTCGCCCACTGCGCCCGTCGGCAGGACCGTCTTCCCGTCAGCCGGATCGCGGATCTCAGCCTCGCCTGCGGGCGCGACCGGACCCGTGCTCTCCGGCTTGCGGAAGTACTCGGCGCCGACGTGCGATGCGACGGTCGCGGTAGTTTCAGTCATGCCGTAACCGTTACCGGCCTGCGCCGCCGGGAAGACCTCGCTGATCCTCTGAACCAGCTCCGGCGGCGACGGGGCCCCGCCGTAGGCGACGCTCGTCAAAGACGAGAGGTCGTAGGCTTGGCGAGCGGGATGCTCGATGAGTTGCCACGCGATGGTCGGCACCCCGCCGGTGGCGGTGACCCGTTCGCGCTCGATCAGGCGCATGGCCTCTTCCGGATCCCATCGATGCATCAGCACCAGTGTGCCGCCGCCGACCAGCGCCGGCATGAGGTGGACTGTCAGGCCTGTGACGTGGAAGAGCGGGATGACGAGGAGATTGATCCGCGGCGGCGCCTTCAGGGGGTCCGGATCGGGAAGCGGCTTGCCGGCGCGTAGAAGCATACGAGCGGTCGCGAAACTGCTGGCGACAAGGGTCGAGGCGATGTTGCGATGCGTTCCGAGCGCCCCCTTCGGAAGCCCGGTTGTGCCGGACGTGTAGAGGATCGTCGCGGCGTCATCCGGCTCGATCTCGATGTCCGGAGGCGCCAACCGAGGCAGGTCGGCCCACACACGCGGCGCGCCGATGATCTCCTCGAGCCGTGTGCAGCCACGCGATGTCGTCGCACCGCCGCGGCACACCAAGAGCTCCTCCAACCCCTTAAGCGCGCCGGGCTCGCCACGCAGCCTTTCAAGCCGCTCGTCGTCGACGATCAGAAAGCGGCTGCCGGAGTCGCGGATCCCGTAGGCGAGTTCGCGCCCGGTCCACCAGGCGTTCAGGGGGGTCGCAACGCCGCCCGCCAGGATGATGGCGAAGAAGGCTACGGGCCATTCCGGCAGGTTGCGCATTGCCAAGGCGACGCGATCGCCCTTCTTCAGGCCTGCGCGCTGCAGGCGACGGGCGAGGACAATGGCGGCGCGTTCGAAGCCCGCAAAGGTCACCCGTTCCTCCTGATAGATGAGGAATTCGCGGTTCGGACACGCCCGCGCCTTCTCAAAGACCTCGCGCAGGTTGGTCGGCGCATTCTTCCAAACGCGCGATTGGACCCCGCCGATCATGGCGGTGCTCACCTCGTACCGCGCGCCGGGCGCGGTGAGCTGGGCATGAGCGTCCTCGAGGGACATGGCTGGCCATGAGCCCGTCATTGAGATCTCCAGATTTCGACACAGGCGCTAGGCGCCGCCCCCGGCATGGCCGCCGATCAGCAAGGCGGCAGAGTGTCCAGGAAGTCGCGTACGAGGGCCTCGAACCGGTCGGGCTGATCCCGCTGCGGGATATGACCGGCGTCCGGTACGACCTCCAGGCGGGCGTTCGGGAGGAGGTCCGCCAATCTGCGGCTGCCCGGCACGCAAGCGGCATCGTTCTCGCCAACGATTACAAGGACCGGCAGGTCGAGGGTGCGCAACGCCAGCTCCATCTCGTCGAGCCCGGGCCGCACACCGATCACGTTTCGCAGCGTCAGCGACGCCACGCGCTTGTCCAGCGACCGGTCCAAGGGCGTCGGCATGTCGGACGGATCCTCCCGCTCGTAGCGCCCCGCCAGAGCATCGATGCGTCCTTCGAAGGCCGCCCGATTGTCCGGCAGCCCCCCGCCGCCGCAGGATACCAAGACCAGACCCTGGAAGGCGCGCGGGTCCTCCAGGCCGAGGAACAGCGCCGTGTAACTGCCCATGCTGCAGCCACCCACCACCGGCCGCTCCGCCCCGGAGAAGGCCATGAGTTCCCGCACGTCCTGGTTCAAGCGAGCCTGCGTGAATCGCTTCGGCTCGATGACAAGACTGGAAGGGGCATACCCACGCACCGCCGGCGTCACCACACGGCAGACGTCGCCCAGGCGCTCGGCCTGGGCGCGCCAGCTGTGCAGCCCGCCGGGGAACTCATGCAGCAACACCACGGGCCGTCCGGCGCCGTGCATCTCGAACGCAATCGTCGCCCCGTCGCTCGCGGTGAACTCCATGACCGTCAGGCCTGCGCGGAGGAGTGATAGCGCTCGAAGTCCGGCTCGAGGAACCCGTCGCGTTGACCGTGCTCGGACCACAAAAGCGGATTCTGGCGCGGATCGTCTAGCAGGTCGCCTTCCTTGAGGGTGCCCGCCTGTTCCGGCGTCAGACAAGCCTGGATGCCGTTCCAGCGGCTGCCGTCCGGCATGTAGATCACGGAGAAGCCGGTGCGCGGACGGTTGGTGAGGTTCGGGCCCGCGCAGTGCGCAACGTATTCATTGTGGAACGTGCAATCGCCGGCCTTGAGCTGGACGGGCGCCGGCGCGATCTCGCGCCACTTCGGATAGAGATCGAAGATGTCACCGAAGTTGCCGCTGAACCGCGGGCTCTCCATCGGTTCTTCCTTGTGGGTGCCGGGCAGAAAGTTGAGGCATCCATTCTCGACCGTCGTGTCGTCCAGCGCCACCCACACCGCCAGGCTCTTCTCGTGCTTGTAGTGATGGAACGGCATGTCGATGTGCCAATGTGTGGGGTTCCCGCCCGGCTGCTTGATGAACGACTGGTCCATGTACAGGCGCAGGCCCGAGGCCCCGGCGAGCTTCGCGCCCATCCGGGCCATGTTCTCGTTCATGCTGAGCGGACGCATGTGCTCGTAAGCCTGCCAAAAGTTCTGCTTCTGGACGAAAGCCGCCTTGAAGTAGGCGTCGTTGTTCGGGCGGTCGGGCCGTCCCGGCGTGATCCGCCGGTCGCCGTAGCCCTCCACCGCCTTGAGGACCGCCGCCTTCCAGTCCGCCACTTCCTCAGCGTTCAGGAGGCCCTCGATCTTCACGTAGCCATTCGCCCGGTAGAAGGCGATTTCCTCATCGGTCACATCGGTACGCATGTTGGAATCCTCTCAGTTCACCGCGGCTTCCGCGGGCTGTCGAAAGCGACCGACACAGGCCGCGTAAGGGACATCGGTGGTGATGAAGCCGCCGGAGATCAGCGCGCACTTGAGGCGCACGAAGCCTTCGACAGACAGTTCAGGCGCCTCGCTCCACAGCCCAAGCGCCTGGTAGCGTCCGATGGCGCGCTCCAGGACATCAGGGGCGACGTGGGGGAAGTAGGGGGCCACCAACCGGGCCAAGGACGCGGCGGATTCGGCGCGGAGACAGGCCTGCGTGTAGGCGAACGCGCGGCTCATTCCCGCCACGACGTCTGGATGCTGCGACGCATAGGCCTTGGTGGTGATCAAGGACGTGTAGGCCGTGTCGCCCCGGTCCGCCCCGTGGCTCCAGATGTAGGCACCCCGCGCAACAAGGTCGTCCACGAGCGGTTCAGGCGCCTGCACCACATCGATCTCGCCGGCCAACAGGGCCGCGCAGGCGTCGGGAAGCGAGAGGTCCCGACGCAGGGTCAGAAGCGCCGGGTCGAGGCCCGACCGGCGGATGTCATCGAGCAGACAGAGTTCGGGGGTGGGCGCGACATTGGCTACCGCGACCCTCAGCCCGGCGAGATCCTGGAAGCGAAACTGAGGCCGCGGCTGACTTCCTATGAGGATGAACGGATCGCGCCGGACCATCTCGGCAAAGGCGACGAGCTCGGTGGCGCCCAGACGATCGCAGTCCTGCAGGATACGCATCGGCCCGCCCCAGATGACGTCGCAATCGCCAGCCAGCAGCGAAGGCGTAACCTGAGCCGGAACCGGCGCGGTCAGCAGTTCGACATCGAGACCTTCCCGCGCGTAGGCCCCCAGGGCGTGAGCTGTGTAGAATCCCACGTAGAAGACCTGCCGGAAGGGCTCCATGAGGCGGACACGCTTCACGACGATCAGCCCGCGAACTTGGGTTCGGGCAGCCCTCGCGCGCCGACGTCGTGGACGGCGAACAGAGCCCCAGCCAAAGGCTGATCCTTCAGCTCCTGCTCATCGGAGAACCGCGTGCAGGAGGTGACGTAAAGCGTATCCAGATCGGGTCCGCCGAAGGTGCACATCGTCGGCCGCTGCACCGGCATCCGGATCGAGCGCATCAGCCGTCCCGTCGGGTCGTACTGAGCGATCCGCCAGTCGTGGATGATGGCGCACCAGTAGTTGCCGTCCTGATCGACGGTGGCTCCGTCCACGCGGCCGGGGATGTCGGCGGTCGAGATAAACAGGCGCTTGTTGGCGATCTCGCCGCTCTCGAGATCGAAGTCGAAGGCGTAGACCGCCTCAGCGCGTGAGTCGGCGTAGTAGAGCACCTTGTCGTCGGGGCTGAAGGCGATGCCGTTGGTGACGATGATGCCGTCGTCCTTGCGGTGGCAGGAGCCATCGGGGTCGAACCTGTAGAGCGAGGCCACCGGCTGGCTGAGATCCACGTGCATCGAGCCGCACCAGAACCGGCCTCGTCGGTCGCACTTGCCGTCGTTCAGGCGCGTGTCGGTGCGATGCGCCTCAGGGCGCGCGACGGTGTCGATCCGGCCGGCGGCCAGGTCGATGAACCCGAAGCCTGACTTGGTGCCCGCGACGACGCCTGGGGCGTCCTCGCGGAAGATGATCGAGCCGACCTCCTCCGGCATCGGATAGACCTCCACCGCGCCGGTCTTCGGGTCGTAGCGCTTCACGTCCGACTTCAGGTTGTCGCACCAGTAGAGGGCCTGTTCCTCCGGGTGCCAGATCGGACCTTCCCCGAGGATGTCCTTGGCTTCATGGATGAGCTCGATTTCAGGCATAGAGGTCTCCGGTCGCGCACGGGCTGTTCGCCGCGCGCTCGATCAGCGCCGGACGCAGCGGCGGGAAAACGGTCTCGATGGCGCGCGCCACGGCCAGGACACGCCCTTCGGTGAAGCGCGGCCCGACAATCTGCAGGCCGAGCGGCAGCCCGTCGGACAGCAATCCGATCGGCACGGAGGCGGCAGGCAGGCCGCAAAGATTGAACGGATAAGTGTAGGGCGTCAGCGCCCGCCAGCGATCGAGTGCCAGATAGGAGCCGCCGGCGGCCGGCGGGCTCGAGGGCGCCGTGGGGGTGATCAGGACGTCCCAGGTTTCGAACAGCGCGGCGAGGACGCCGCCGAGCGCGACTTGCCCCGCCTGCGCCTTCAAGACCTCGTCGAGTCCGACCCCCTCCCCTTGGCGGGCGGCTTCGAGCAGCTCCGGGTCGAGACTGCTGCGGTGTGCGGGGGCGACGGCCGCGACCTTCCGCGCCATGCCGGCCGCCCAGAGCGCGCGATAGTCCGGCTCGAGCGGCGGGATCGGCGATGCGACCTCGCCGATGCTGAGGGCCAGCGCCAGACGCGGGTCGCGAACGGCGGAGACGACGGCAGCGCGAACCTCATCTGAAAGTTCCGCTTCGGCGAGATCAAGCGCGAGCGCGACGCGGATCGGCCGGTCGCCGAGCCGGGCGCTCGCCGCCTCGAACGGCGGCATGATCGGGGACGACCAGTCGCGACGATCTGGCTGCGTGATCAGCTGCAGGGCGTCGGCCGCGTCGTCGACACATCGCGAAATGAGCCCGATGGACGACACGTTGCCGAATAGCCCTCCGTGCGGCGCGTGCGGAACGCGGCCGAACGTCGGCTTCAGTCCGAACACGCCGCAGTAGCTGGCGGGGATGCGTGTCGATCCGCCGGCATCGGTGGAAATCGCCAGCACCCCAAAGCCCACCGCGGTCCCGGCCGCCGCTCCGGAGGACGACCCGCCGGATGTACGCTCCAGATCCCATGGGTTCCGGGTAACGCCCGTGAGCGGCGAGTCACCGACGGGCTTCCAGGCGAACTCGGACGTGGCCGTCTTCCCGAGAACGACCGCGCCGCCGTCCTCCAGCCGTTGCACGGCGGGACAGCTTTCCGTCTGTGCAGCCTCAGGGGTGGTCCAGGACCCGTGCCGGGTGGGGAAGCCCGCGGCGTGAAGGGTGTCCTTGACCGTGATGGGGATGCCGTCGAACGGGCTGAAGACCGTTCCCGTCCGCCAGCGGCGCCACGACTGCACAGCCAGGCGTCGAGCCCGCTCGAGGTCCATGTCCTCGAAGGCGTTCACGAGCGGCTCGAGCGCCCGAACGCGCTCGACGATGGCGTCGACGACGTCCACCGGAGTGAAGCGACCTGCTGCATACCCGGTCCGCAGCTCGGCTGCGGTCAAGTCAGGGAGAGTCGCGAAGCTCGCGTACGTTGAACGGTCCACGTCAGTCGTCCGGAGACAGCTCCCGGGAGCTGCAGGGGAAAGGATGGCTCCGGCGCGACGCGCCGGAGCCCGGTACGCTAGAAGGTCCGGTCGACGCTTACGCCGAAGGTGCGCGGCTGCAGGATCGTGGCGCCGAAGTTCCGGCGCGTGACGTAGGCCTTGCGGTCCAGCGCGTTCTTCATGAACAGGCCGAAGGACCAGGACCCGTTGTCGATGCCGGCTTGCAGGTTGAGGGTATTGTATTCCTTCAACCGGATCCCCGCCGGGCGGGCTCCGCGGAAGTCGGACATCCGGTCGCCGACGTAGAGCCAGTTGCCGCTCACCTTGAGCCGGTATCCGTTCTCCAGGTCGCGCGCATAGTTGGCGTAGAGCGAGCCCGTCCAGCGGGGCATGTTGGGAAGCGGATCGCCCTTCACCGCCGCCAGGCGGCTATAGTCGGATTTCAGCTCAGCGTCGGTGAAGGCGCCGTTCAGGCCGATCCAGAAATCGTCCACCAATTCGTACTGTGTGGTCAGCTCGATCCCGCGGCTTACCGCCTTGCCGGCGTTCCCGGTGAAGGTATCGAGGTTGCCCACCCGCTCGAGCACGTGGATCTTCGACCAGTCGATGTAGAAGGCGCTCACGTTGAGCAGCAGCCGGCGGTCCAGCCACTCTGACTTGAGGCCGACCTCGTAATTGGTGGTGGTGTCGGGCTCGAAGGTCGGCGGCACATTGCGGAGCAGGTTCGCGCCACCCGGCCGGTAGCCGGTGGCGATCCGGCCATAGACCATCACGTCCGGGCTGACGCGATAGCGCGTGTCGAACGAGTAGGTCACCTTGCTGTCCGAAGACTTGACGTTCGGGACATCGAGGACGCCACCCTGCAGGACGCCGAACGCCACCACCGAGGCTTCCTGATCGTTGGTCGCGTAGCGGATGCCTGCGCTGATGTCCCAGGCCTCGGTGATCTTGAAGCCGACGTTGGCGAAGCCAGCGACCTCTTCATAAGTGCTGTCGATGGCGTTGTAGTAGAAGGGCACGAACTGACTTGCGACGGTCCCGTTGAAGTTCAGCGGCGTCGCGGTCTCGTAGTAGTTGCTGTCTTCGTTCGTGTAGTAGAACCCCGCCAGCCAGGTGAGGCGGCCCTCGTCCGACGACTGCAGCCGGACCTCCTCAGTGAATTTCCGGGTAATCACGGTGTAGCTATCGTTCCCGTAGATGCCGAGGCGGATCGCATAGGCCGCCGTCGACAGGTCCAGATTGAAGCTGGAGCGCAGGTTCGAATAGCCCGTCACCGACGTAAGCGTCGCCCAGCCGAAGTCGTAGCTGACATTGCCGATGTAGACCTGGGTGTGCTGACGCGTGCGGTTCGGCGTCGGATAGAAGGCTTTGTAGTAGCCCTGCGTCGGCGCGGTGCCCGCATCGTTCAAGGGGATCGTCGACACCCCGTGGAAGTCGGAGGCCTGAAGGATTGCGGTCGCCTTGACCCGAAGGCCCTCGTTGGGCTCCCAGACCAGGCTGAACCGGGCTCCGTCCTGGGTGCCATGGTTGTAGTTGCTCTGGCCTGTCGCGACGTTCTCGATGTAGCCGGGCGTGAAAACGTGCGCGAAGCTCGCGCCCACCGCCAGGACCCCGTTGACGACAGGCGCGCTCGCCGCAATGCGCAGTCCGTTGCCGACCTGATCGCCGTGCGAGACGCCGGAGACGTCGCCGCCCAGGACGAGGCTGGGCTCCGAGAGGCTGGGCGTCGGCGTCACGTATTTGACGATGCCGCCAAGGCTGCTGGCGCCGTAGAGCGTCCCTTGCGGCCCCTTCAGGATCTCGACGCCCTGAACGTTGAACGGAAGGATGTCGAGACCTGCATAACCGGCGTATGCGTTGGCGGTGCTGGAGTTGACCGGCACGTCGTCAACGATGGTGGCCACGGTGATCGCCGCCGCGTCCGCCGTCGAGATCCCGCGGATGTTGATGGTGCTGCTGCCTGGCGCGCCGGTCTGCGAGACGATGCTCAGGCCAGGCACCAGGTTGGCGATGTCCAGCAGCTTCGTAGCGTTGGCCGCGGTCAGCTGCTCCGTCGAGACAGCGCTGACCGACACCGGGACCTCTTGGAGACGCTCCGTGCTCTTCTGCGCGGTGACGAGAACCTCGGCAACCTCCGAGCCCTTGTTCTCATCGGCTCGGGCGCTCGACGCCGCGAGGATGAAGGCCACGGTCGCGGCCCCTTGCAGCAAGGCCAACCGGCCTGGAACAGACTTCCTGTCGCGATAAGCCACCATGCTGCTTCCCCCTTCTTGTTTTAGGTTCGTATTATCACGTCCTAGCACAAAGCTATTTGTATGGTTGCAAATCTGTCAAGCGGTTGCTGACGTTTCACGGCCAGATTTGTTATCACGCGAGCAGAATGACACGAAAAGCAGCGACCGGCGGATTGTCATGCCATGTAGTACGACATGCATAGGTGGCGGCTGAGCCGCGGGCGACAGCGATAGGTTGCACCTCGATGGAGGGCGCGCCCTATCGCGCGGCGTCGATCGGCTCCCAGACGGGCGCGGCGAACATGTCGGCAAAGTAGGCGATGAACGCCTGCACGTTCGGCATCGCCAGGGACGAGCCAAGATGGGCGGCATAAATGCCGACATCCGGGGCCCCTTGGTAGTCCGGCAAAATACGGATTAACGCCCCTGACCGAAGCTCATTGGCCACGTCCCATGTGGACCGCAACGCAATGCCCAGGCCGCTGAGAGCCAGCTCTCGAACCACTTCGCTCGAGTTTGTTCGCAACCGACTTTCGCCGGCCAGCACCGTCGGTCCGTTCGGCCCTTCAAGACGCCAGGGCAGTTGCCCGTCCGCTGCAAGAAGCGGCCGTCGCGCCAACTCCCGCAGGTCCGCAGGTGCGCCATGCCGAACAAGATACGCCGGCGCGGCGCAGAGAACCCGCCGATTGGCGGCGAGACGCCGCCACGCGAGCGACTTGTCGCCGGGAGCGGATATACGGACTGCGACATCGATGCGGTCGCCGAGCAGGTCCGTGAAGCTATCTTGGAGATCGAGCTCGACGCGAACATCTGGATAGGCGTCGATAAAACCATTCAGGTGGGGGGCGATGTGCAGGCGTCCGAAAGATGTCGGAGCCGACACGCGAAGACGCCCAGCAGGCCGACGCGCCTGTCCAGCGACGCCGTTCTCGGCGGCTTGGGCAGCGGCCAGGATGCGAACCACATCCTCATAGAATTGCTGTCCAACCTCCGTGGTGCTTAGCCGGCGGGTCGTGCGGTGGATCAACCGCGCGCCCAGCCGCGCCTCCAGGCGAGCCAGCCGCTTCGACACCATCGCAGGCGACAACTTCAGCCGCCGCGCCGCCGCTGACAGGCTTCCGGCCTCGATCACGTGGGCGAACAGAGCGTACTCGTCGATCATCCGGCTTTCACTCTGGTGAAAAGATCTTTCGATTTCTTAGCGGCTACTGGCGGTAATAGCGACGGCCTAGACTCAGGGGCAATTCGGGAGAACGCCTCTTGCCCCCAACGTCTCGCCTCACCCTCGGACACGCCAACGCGCTGATCGCCGCGACGCTCGAAGCCGCCGATGGGTTCGGGCTGCAGCCGCTCACCGTCGCAGTCCTCGACGCGGACGGTGCGCTGCTGGCGCTGCAACGTCAGGACACGGCGTCACGCCTGCGGCCGGACATCGCCATCGGCAAGGCGTCCGGCGCCCTGGACCTGGGCGTCTCGTCGAGGCGGATCGCGGAGATGGCGGCGGAGCGTCCGAGCTTCGTGGTGGCCCTCTCTTCCCTCGCGGGGCGAGGCATCGTGCCCGCGGCCGGCGGCGTGCTCATTGCCGGCCGCGACGGAGCCGCAATCGGAGCCGTCGGCGTCACAGGCGACACGTCCGACAACGACGAGCGCGCCGCCTTGGCGGGTCTGGAGGCCGCGGGCCTGCAGGTGCTGGCATGACCGCAGTCGACGGCCTCGAGGCGATGCCGGGCGGGCTGTGCGCCGACCCCGCCCTCGCCCGCTTCGTCAACGAAGAGGTCTTACCGGGCCTGAGCCTCGCGCCGGACATGTTCTGGCCGCGGCTGGCGGACATCTACGCGCGGTTCACGGGGGAGAACCGCAGCTTGCTCCTCCGACGCGCGGCGCTTCAAGCCCAGATTGACGCCTGGCACAGCCAGCACGCCCCCGGGACTTACGGACCGCAGGAACAGCTCCAGTTCTTGAGGGAAATCGGGTACCTGGTCGGCGAGCCGGCAGATTTCACGATCGGGACCCACGGGGTCGACATCGAGGTGGCCCGGCGCGCGGGTCCTCAGCTCGTAGTCCCGGCCATGAATGCGCGCTTCGCGCTTAATGCCGCAAACGCGCGCTGGGGAAGCCTCTACGACGCGCTCTACGGCTCCGACGTGCTCGGCCCGCCCCCGCGGCCGGGTGGCTACGACGAGCAACGCGGACAGGCGGTGGTGGCGTGGACCGCCGCCTTCCTTGACGACGCCTTCCCGTTGACTCGCGGCGGCCACCTCTCCGTTCGAGGCTGGGCGGTCGTCGATGGCGCTCTGCAACCACCGCTGTCGGACCCCAACCAGTTCGCCGGCTGGCGTGGCGACCCGTTGCAGCCGGAGGCCATTCTGTTGCGCCGCAACGGCCTCCACGTCGAACTGCAGATCAACCACGACCATCCCGTCGGTCGAACACATCCGGCAGGACTCTGCGATGTGCTGCTTGAAGCGGCTTTGACGTCCATCGTGGATTTCGAAGACTCGGTCGCCGCGGTCGACGCCGAAGATAAGGTAGCCGCCTACGCCACCTGGCTCGGCCTCATGCGTGGCGATCTGGCGGCCGTCTTCCGCAAGGACGGCGTGTCGGTCGAGCGTGAGCTCGCGCCCGATCGGCCCTATGTCGCGCCGGACGGGTCTGCGTTTGCGCTGCCGGGTCGGGCTCTGCTGTTCGTCCGCAACGTCGGGCATCTGATGACAACCCCTGCCCTGCAGTTGCCGGATGGCGAGGATGCGCTTGAAGGCATCCTCGACACGATGATGAGCGCGCTCATCGGGCTCTACGATCTGCGAGGGCTCGGGCGGCTGCAGAACAGCCGAGCCGAGTCCATCTACATCGTCAAACCGAAGATGCACGGCCCGGACGAAGTCGGTTTCGCCAATCGGCTCTTCGACGCCGTCGAGGATGCGTTGGGACTGGAGCGCTACACGCTCAAGATGGGCGTCATGGACGAGGAGCGGCGGACGTCCGCCAACCTCAAGGCCTGCATCGCCGCAGCTCGCGACCGCGTCGTCTTCATAAACACCGGCTTTCTCGACCGCACAGGCGACGAGATCCACACGTCCATGCGCGCGGGTTCCATGGTCCGGAAGGCCGACATCAAGTCGAGCCGGTGGATCGCCGCCTATGAGCAGCGCAACGTGGCGATCGCCCTCGCCTGCGGCTTTTCCGGACGCGCGCAGATCGGCAAAGGCATGTGGGCGGCGCCCGACAGCATGGCTGACATGGTCGCGCAGAAGTCCGCCCATCCGGCCGCCGGCGCCACGACAGCATGGGTGCCGAGCCCCACGGCCGCGACGCTTCACGCGATGCACTATCACCAGGTGGATGTCTTCGCGCGACATCGAGCGCTCTCCGAGTGCGCACCCGATCCGCTCACTGACCTGCTGACGCCGCCGCTGGCCGAAAGCGCCGCATGGACCCAGGAGGAGATCCGCGCCGAACTGGACAACAATTGCCAGAGCCTGCTGGGGTACGTGACCCGCTGGATTGACCAGGGCATCGGCTGCTCAAAGGTCCCCGACCTTGATGACGTCGGCCTAATGGAAGACCGCGCCACACTGAGGATCTCGGCGCAACACCTGGCCAATTGGCTCATGCACGGGGTGTGTGGCGCGGAAGACCTCGAAGATAGCCTCCGGCGGATGGCCTACAAGGTCGACGCGCAGAACGCCCAGGATCCGGCCTACCGTCGGATGTCGGCGGACTGGGAGGGCAGCGCGGCCTTCCAGGCCGCACGCGCCTTGATCTTCAGGGCCGCGACCCAGCCGAACGGGTATACGGAGCCGCTCCTTCACCAGCACCGCCTGGACGTGAAGCGGCGCGCCCGTGCGACCGCAAAGCGGCGAGGCTACGCGTGAAGATGCCTCCGGCGGACGAGGGCCTCCTGGCGCGCCGCGAAGAGTTCGTGGCTGCGCTCAGGGCGATCGTTCCCGGCGAAGGGGTGATCGACAGGCTGTCCGAGCTCCGCGCCTACGAGTCCGATGGTCTGACCGCCTACCGCGCCACGCCACTGGCGGTCGTCCTGCCTTCCACGACCGTACAGGTCGCTCGTGTCCTCGCCTACTGCAGCAGCGTGGGCCTCAAGATCGTGCCGCGAGGCGCTGGCACATCCCTCTCCGGCGGCTCCCTGCCTGTCGAGGACGGCATCCTCCTCGGCTTCGGCAAGATGAACCGCATTATCGAGATCGATTATGAGAACCGGTGCCTCGTCGCCCAGCCGGGGGTTACGAACTCAGCGATCTCGGCCGCGGTCGCAGACGCCGGCTTCTACTATGCGCCCGATCCGTCGAGCCAGATCGCCTGCACGATCGGGGGAAATGTCGCTGAGAACTCGGGGGGCGTGCACACCCTCAAGTACGGCATGACCACCAACAATCTGTTGGCCGTGCAGTTGGTCCTCGCGGACGGCGAGATCGTGCAACTAGGCGGCAAGGGACTAGAGACGGGGGGCCTGGACCTCCTGGGCGTCGTCACGGGATCGGAAGGCCTCCTGGGCGTCGTGACTGAGGTGACGGTCCGCCTCCTCCCGAGGCCACAGACGCAGCGGGCCTTGCTTCTGGCGTTCGGCTCCGTCGAAGCGGCCGGGGCTTGCGTGGGTGCGATCATCGGCGCCGGGATCATCCCGGCGGGGTTAGAGATGATGGACCGGCCCTCGATCCACGCCGCCGAGGCCTTCTGTGCGCCGGGATATCCGCTCGACGCGGAGGCGCTGCTGATCGCCGAACTCGACGGGCAAGCGGCAGAGGTGGATGCGATGGTGGCCGAGGTGCTCGCCATCGCGAGGTCGTGCGGCGCACAGTCTGTTCGTGCAAGCGAGACGGAAGCGGAGCGTCTCGGCTTCTGGGCAGGTCGCAAGGCCGCATTCCCGGCGATCGGTCGGATTTCACCGGACTACTACTGCATGGATGGGACCATCCCGCGCCGCGCGCTGCCGCACGTGCTGACGCGTATGGCGGAGATGTCGAGCCGCCACGGGCTCAGGGTCGCCAACGTCTTCCATGCCGGCGACGGCAACCTGCACCCGCTGATCCTCTATGACGCCAACGTCCCCGGCGAGCTGGAGCGGGCCGAAGCGTTCGGCGCGGACATCCTGACCCTCTGCGTGGAAGTTGGCGGCGTCCTGACTGGCGAGCACGGCGTCGGGGTCGAGAAGCGTGACCTCATGGAGGTTCAGTTCGGGCCGGCTGATCTGCAGCAGCAGCAGCGGCTGAAATGCGCCTTCGACGCGGACGAACTGCTCAACCCTGGAAAGGTTTTCCCGACCCTCTGCCGTTGCGCCGAGTTGGGCCGCGTGCATGTGCGCGCCGGGCAGATGCGCTTCCCTGAGCTGCCGCGGTTCTAGGCCATGCAGTCCTTGCGTCCTGCTGATGAAGACGAAACCTCGGCCTTGATCGCCGAGGCGTACGATCGCGGCATGCACCTGGACGTCGTCGGGCATGGGACTCGTCGCCATCTGCGTCCCCCCTGTGCGACGGATCAGACCCTGGAGCTGGCCAGACTTTCCGGCGTCACGCTTTACGAACCGACCGAACTCGTTCTCACCGCCAAGGCCGCCACACCCCTCCGGCAGATCGAGGCGCTGCTCGCGGCGGAACGACAGCACCTCGCCTTCGAACCTCCGGACTTCGGGCCCCTCTGGGGAAAGCCGGCGGGCCTCGGAACCCTGGGCGGAGCGATCTCGACCGGGTTGGGCGGCGCCCGTCGGGCGACGGCCGGGGGGCCGCGCGATCACCTGCTCGGCTTCCGAGCGATCAACGGCTACGGCGAGCGCTTCGCCGCCGGCGGGCGCGTGGTCAAGAACGTCACCGGCTTCGACCTGCCGAAGCTGATGGCGGGCGCGTTCGGCCAACTGGGCGTGATGACCGAGGTGACCGTCAAGGTGCTGCCCCGGGCCCGCATGGCTTGTACGCTCGCGATCTTGGGGCTCGACGAAGTTGTGGCGCTCAGCTTTCTGCGACAGGCACTGGCGTCTCAGCTCCCGGTCAGCGCTGCGGCGTTCGTCCCCGCGGACATCGCAGGTCAACTCCCACCTGGCGCCCGCGCACAGCTCGACGGACGTTCGGCCGCCTTGTTGCGCCTCGACGGCTCAGCGCCGGGCTTGGCCGCGGCCATGGAAGAGCTTGCGCTGGGCGCGGCGCGGCGCTGCGACCGCATCGTCTTGGGCGGCGCAGACCACCAGGACCTGTGGCGTGCGATATCGGGCGCTTGGCTGTTTGCGGGTTCGCTCAGCTCTGTCTGGCGGATCACCGCGCCGCCGGCCTCCGCAGCCGCGCTGGGCGCCCAGCTCCGCCCTCTGTCTCGCGCGCTCTTCTATGACTGGGCCGGCGGCCTGATCTGGCTGGACACCGTGGTCGGGGGTCGCACTCTCCACCGGGTGTTGCAGCAGGCGGCGCCGACCGCCGCGGCCCGCCTGGTGCGTGGCCGCGACCCCTCGCCTTCCACGCCGCTGGACGCGGCGGTGATGCGGCTCAACGAGCGGGTGCGCGCCCAATTCGATCCACGGGGCGTGTTCAACTGAACAACTGGCGGAGATTGCATGAAGACTGACTTCACTGCCGTGCAGCGCCAGGACCCAGCGGTTCGCGCATCGGAGGCGGAAATCCGCAAATGCGTGCACTGCGGATTCTGCACCGCCACGTGCCCCACCTATGCCCTTCTGGGCGACGAGCTCGACAGTCCGCGGGGGCGCATCTACCTCATGCAGCAGATGCTGCAGGATGGCGGGCGACCTTCGCCAGAGACGGTGAAACACGTCGATCGCTGCCTGTCATGCCTTTCCTGCAAGACCACCTGCCCCTCGGGGGTGAACTACATGCGGCTTGTCGATCACGCGCGCACGCACATCGAAAGCCATCACCGCAGGCCATGGCGACAGCGCACCCTCAGATGGTTGCTGGCGGAGATGCTCACACGACCTACGCTGTTCCGGATTGGGGCGGCGGCGGCCGCTCTGGCCCGACCCTTCGCAACGGCCGCGCCGAAACCGTTCCGGCGCCTGATTCAAGCTGCACCGAAACTCGTCCCGACGCGGCCCGCGCCCGGTCACGGCGTCTCTACGCCACTGGGGGACCGAAGATACCGGATCGCCCTGCTGAAAGGCTGCGTGCAGCCGGCGATCGCGCCGCAGATTGACGCGGCCGCCACCCGGCTGCTGAACCGCTTCGGTGCCGAAGTCGTGGTCGCTCAGCCCGCATGCTGCGGCGCCCTGCCCCACCACATGGGACGCGAGGAGCACGCCCGTACGCTGGCTCGACGGCAAGTCGCAGCCTGGTCGCAGGAGATCGCCGGCCAGGGGCTCGATGCGATCGTCACGACGGCGTCCGGCTGCGGGGTGACCGTCAAGGACTACGGACATCTCCTGCGCGACGATCCGGCCTTGGCCGAGGCCGCGGCCACAGTTTCAAGCCTTGCTGTCGACGTCACCGAACTTCTTGAGCGTCTCGACCTGTCCGTTGCGACCTTCCAGGCAGACGTGGCCGGCGTGACGGTCGCGTATCATGGCCCCTGCTCTCTTCAGCACGGACAGGGATTGCGCGATACGCCAGCACGCCTCCTTCAGCGGGTCGGCTTCCAGGTCGCGATCCCGAAGGAGCCGCACCTCTGCTGCGGCTCGGCAGGCGTCTACAACATCCTTCAGCCCGAAATCGCCGGGCAGCTTCAACAACGCAAGGCGGAGCACATCGACCGGCTTGCGGCCGATGTCGTGGCGACCGGCAATATCGGCTGCCTCCATCAACTCGAGACGGCGGTGAAGGCGCCGGTGGTCCACACTGTCGAGCTGCTCGACTGGGCCACGGGCGGGTCCAGGCCGGCCGCGCTTGGTGCAAGAGAAGTGGCCCCCGTCCAGGCTAGCGCGGCCGAGCTGCCGCACTGGGCGATCTTCGGCTGCCCGGGATGAGCGTTCGGCCCATGGCGATGATCCGTGCAAAAGCTGCAACGCCGAAGCCGCCGGGGGCGCCGCACTCGGGTTACCCGACGGTGCGTCCGCCGGAAGCGTTCGCGCCCGAGGTCGGGCCGGAGCCTGCCCGTCGGCGCCGTGCGCGACGGCCTCCGCGTTGGACGAAAACTTGAGCGACCTGCGCCAACGCCTTGCGGCCTTGGCCCCTGGTCGATGGGCGACCACCGCGAGCGCCGTATGGGCGAACCCCAATGGCGCGCTCTGGGGCGGCTACCCCATCGGGTTGATCCTGGAGGTCGTCCGGCGCGAGCCGGATGCGGTCGGCGATCCTCTGTCCCTCACCGTGACTTACATCGCCGCCCTCTCGGAAGGCGAAGTCGAGGTTCGAACGCGATGTCTGAGGCAGGGCGGCTCGGTGGGCGTGTGGGCGATCGAGGTCCGGCAAGCCGGAGCCGAACAGGTCGCTGTCCACGCTGTCGTCATCACGGCGAAGCGACCGCAGACCCCGACCTTCGCCTTCGCCGCGATGCCGGACGCGCCCGCGCCCGAAACGCTTCCGATCCCCACGATGCCGAGCCGGGCGCGCCGTTTCGGCGCCCAGGCGTTCGAACGCCGTAGCGCCGAGACCTTCCCGATAACGCCTGGCTCGAACTCCTATTCGAAGGCTTGGATCCGCCCCTTATCAGCGCACTGGACGACGGCGTTGCTCGGCATGGCGGCCGACGCTTCGCCGCCGCGGGCGTTCTATGCCTTCGGGCATGACGTCCTGACCACGACCTTGTCGCTCACTCTTTATCTGCACGGCAGCTCAGCTGAGGTCGCAGCTGCGGAGAACGATTACCTCCTCGTAGAGTATGAAGGTCGGATCGGCTCCGGAGGCGCTTCCGACGAGCGCTCCAGCTACTGGCGGCGGGATGGGAAGCTTCTCGCCACGAGTGAGCAGCTGGTTTGGTACCGTCCTACCCCTCCGGCCGTATCTGGATAGGGGCTCAATGAGACCAGCCTGCCAGGTGGCCTTCGGCATTTATCTGGCATCCGCCTCTGACGGAGCTCGTGGCCCTCGGCTTGGGTCAGCAGTCCAAGAACGACCTCAGAGTAGCGCCCGGCCACGGCTTTCACACCGTCCCGGAGAGGATTCAGGGTTCGGAACCCTCTCCGTGAGGGAGCCTCGGGGATCCCAAATGCACGTCTCCCGAGGGGAACTGCCACCACTTCTACCCCTCCTTCGCCCTCGCCACCCCACAATTGTCCACGCAATCGTCCGCGCGGGACGGCCCGCGCGGCATGGGCATGCGGTCCTTTAGCCTGGTTCGGAGCCACCGATAGGACGACCAGCGCACCGGCACCAATATACTCTGAATATAGAGTCACAGACCGCTCCGCCCAGTCCCGCGCCACCGCCGCCGAAAAATACGCCGCCGCCATCCCCTCCGCCGTAGCCGCCAGGCCCCCCAGACTGGTTGATATCGCCTCCGCCGCCCCCGCCGCCGAACCCGCCAGCACCGCCGGAGGTGTTGCCGATGTAGCCGCTTCCGCCCCCACAAGCGCTTGCGCTGCTGCCGGACATGACCGTCGTCGCCGAGCGCGCGGCTGTCTGTCGGATTGCTGAGGCATGGCTTTCGTTGGCTGAAGGCGCCCTCGGCAAGCCCCGGGCTGTCTAGACGGCTCACCCGATTTCTACGTGGCCTCCGCTCAGGCCGCGGCGGCGCAACCGCCGCTCGATTGACTTTAAGACATTGTTAAGCTCGCTTGCCCGCGGGGAAGTAGGGCAAGATGCAACGGGCACTGCTTGGATTGGGCCTCGGGCCGGCGATGATAGCCGGACCCGCCGCGGCCGCGAACGCCGACGACGACGCGCGGTCGGCCCGCACGCACGTCATGTGGTTTCCATCAGACCGGCTTTGGAACGCAGCCCTGCCCGGCCAGGGCTGCAACGCGCGCGCTATCGCACCAACCGGCGATCTTGCGCTCTCGACGCCTGTCCGCCGCGCCACCTGGGAACGCCGCGGCGAGCTACTGGCCGAATTGCGCGGCTCGCCTCAGACCAGCCGCGCGACGCTGGACACCGCCCGCACCTGCGCCACCCGCGCCGCCGATCCGGTGGTCACGCCGGGCCTGTTAAGCGCCGCTATCGGACCCTGGTCCACGTTCCAGGGCGCGCTCGCCGCTTGCCTCAAGGAGAAGGGCGCCGCCGGCGGTCTGGGCTCGATGACGCTCTGGATCGACACCAGCTGCAATTGGTGAGGGGCGCGCTAGTTCGCCGTCGCCACCATCGCGTTCGCCCCAGCCGCCTGCTCGGCCTCCCACGCCGCGTCGCGACCATACACGTCGGGCCGGAACTCGAAGCCGTCGTCCGTAGGCACGGCGGTGAAATAGGTGATGAAGACCGGCACCGGCTCGCCCAGGTCGACCCGCCGCTCCTCGCCGCCCTCGGCGCTGGCCTCCTCCGCCACCTCATCGCCCACGAGCATCTTCGCCAGTTGCATCGCGTCTTCCAGGCGCACGCAGCCGGAGCTCGCCAGCCGCTGCGACTTCGCGAAGTCGCCCTTCATCGGTGTGTCGTGCAGATAGATGCCCAGCGGGTTCGGCAGCATCAGCTTGACCCTGCCCATCATGTTCTTCGGCCCCGGCCGCTGGCGCACCCGTACGACCAGCTTGCCTGAGCGTACCGCCTGCCAGTCCACCTCCGCCGGGTTCAGCACGGTGGCCGCCTCCGTGTAGTCCGACAGCACCTCCAGCCCCTCGGACTCGATGTAGCCCAGGCCATTTGCCAGAACCTTGGGCGCGATCGAGGTGCGCACGAGGTCCTCCGGCACGTTCCAGTACGGATTGAAGATCAGATGGCGCGCCATGCCGGCCATGATCGGCGTCGGCTGGCTTGGCTTGCCGGTGACGACCTTCATCGTCACCACCTCGCGCCCATGGTCATAGAACCACAGCTGGCCCGCTGCGGCGTCCACCAGGATGAAGCGCTCACCGAACTCCGGTGGCATCGCCTGGGCGCGCACCAGATTGGCCTCGATCAGGCGCTCGTAGTGGCCAGGACCAAGGTTCAGCGCCTTCAGCGTCGCAGCATCGGCGCGCCCCGTCGGCGTCAGGCCGTGCGCCACCTGGAAGGCGCCGATCCCAGCCTCCAGCGTGACGTCGAAAGGCTCACCCGTCTCGGGCAGGCCCAGGCGGGTTCGGAGCTGGTCCACGCGCCGCCCCTGGTCGCCGACACCCAGTTCAGGTCCGGCGCTGATGCGCTCGTTCGGCAGCCCGGCCCATTGCAGGCGATAGCGCTCCAGGCCTCGCAGCATGTCCTGATAGATGCGGTTGTTGTTGCCGCGGCTTGGCTCGGCGCTCAGCAACTCCGAGACCGTGCGCGCCTCGGCGGCGTCCTGCAGCGCGCCGCGGCCGCTGCCCGCCATCTTCACCTTCAGCAGCGGATCCACATAGGCCAGCACGTTCTCGTCCGCCTCGGCGGCCTGCCGCGCGCGGGCCGCATAGGCGCTGGAAATCGCCAGCTCCACCTCCGCCAGGCGCCAGGGATCGTCGCCTGCCGCGCTGGCGTCCACCTCGAGCATCTCGGCCAGCCGATCCACGTCCATGCGCAGCCTGCCCGGAGCCCACACAGGGCCGTAGGCGCGTTCACGGTAGAAGGTGGCGACCTCTTGATCGACCTCACCCTCCATGATCTGCGCACGTATCGCCTCGGCGACCGCAGCGCGGCTCGCCGTGCGGCCGGCGGCGTAGCGGGGCGCTTCACTCCACGAGCCGAACGACTGCGCCAGGGCCGGCGGCGCGCCGAGGCCGAAGAGGCCCGCGACGGCGGCCGCCAGCATCAGCGGCAGCCACACGCGACCGGACCGTTCCGGTCCGGCCGCGCGCGTCTTCAGCGTCCGCCTCAGCCGCGTTCTCCGGCGCGAGTGGTGGCGGTGGTGTCGGCGGCCGAGCCGGTGTCGGCGGGCGCCGGGGTCGCGGCGGGGGCCGGAGCCGGCGCGGGCATCGGCTCGGCGGCCGGCGCAGCGGCCGCCGTGTTCACCGAGGCGCCGACGTCGGCCTCAGCCATATCGTCATTGTTCGAGGCGCAGGCCGCGAGGCCCATCAGGCCGGCGAGCGCCACAGCGCAAACAGCAGCACGCATTCGTCAGTCTCCATCAGAGTTTCGGACGTGCGCTTGAAGTCGTAGCGCTTGGCCAAGGTTCCCGCCCTCAGGCAGACCCCGGGGGGCGTTCACGAGAATGTGGACCGCAGATACGCGAAGGCCGGCGACGGTCGCCCGTCGCCGGCCAGACGTCTTGGGTCGAACGCGCTTAGACGCGACGACGCTGGAACAGACCCAGCAGGAACAGCAGCAGGATCGCGCCGACGGTCGCGACCAGCAGGCTCGGGATGATCCCTTCGCCAGCGTCGAAGCCGAGCATCGTCGCAACGAAGCTGCCGAGGAACGCACCCACCACACCCACGATCAGGTTGGTGAGCAGGCCGTGATTCCGCCGCATCACCTTTTCAGCGATCCAGCCGGCCAAGATACCGATGATGATTGCGCCGATAATGCCAACGCCATCCATGGGACGAGTCTCCTCTGTGTGCGCCGGCCGTAATGCGGAGCCGCGGCCAAGGTTTCATCAGGTGCGCGTGAGCTTCGCCGCACACCCGCGGCATGTGTGGGGTGCAACCGCAGGGCCGTAGCGTAGAATCACGCCCCCTCGGAGCTTCCCGGCATGGTGTGGCGGCCCCTCGGCCTCGTCGAGTATCTGATCAGCGTAGTGTGTGGTCTCGCACTGGGCGGAGCGTTGTCGTGGGGCGCCATCCTCGCCGCGTCCTTGCCCGTTTGATCGTCGCTAGACCGCTCGGCGCTCCGGGCCGGCGTACTCCGGATCGTCGCGCCGCCGCCGGTCAGGACCGAAATATTCAGCGGAGCGCACGAAGGGCCTAGGCCGCAGGATCACCGACTGCAGGCGGTCGTAGAGACCGCGGGCCGTGAAGGGCTTCACCAGAAACTCGTTGGCGCCCGCGTCTCGCGCCTCAGCCACCTTTACCGGGCGGCCGTCGGCCGACAGGACGATCACCGGCAGGTACGGGTTGGCGCTTTCGTGGCGGATGAACCGCAGTAGCGAAAGCCCGTCGTCGAGCCCCAGGCGCTGGTCGAGGATCGCAATGTCCGGCGCTGCGGTGGTGAGCATGTCGAGTGCGCGCTCGACCGTCGCTGCTTCGTGCACCACCTCCGCGCCCCATGCTCCCAGCACCGAGCGCACCATGACCACGGTCTGGTGGTTGTCCTCGATCACCAGGAAATGGACTTTGCGAAGATCCACGTTCGCCCCCAGGATCAGCGCCTAATACCCGCGGGAATAGGCCGGAACGAACCAGCGGTTGCCGCGCCTGCGCGGCACGGTTGCGTTTCCGCTATGTCTGGAACCCGACGGGTGGTCGCGCTCTTAATCAGATGCGGCGCCACGAGCCCCCCTCGCGCCGCGTGTCACACCGAAGGCGCCTCGGCTGGGTCTGGCCGAGGCGTTTCCGTTCAAGTGGCGCTTCGGACGATCTGCGCGTCCGCAAACCCGCTCCGCGCCACCTCCGCTCGCACCGCTTCCGCGGTTGCTGCGCTGCAGCTTAGGGACACCCGGTACAGCGTCCGCCCGTCGGCGCGTCGCGTAGGCTCCATCCGCACGGGCCGGCCTCCAACATAGCCACCGCGCGTCGCGCATTGTCGGGGTTGGCGAACGCTCCGGCCTGCAAGCGCAGCCCTGCCTCGGCAGCGGCCGATGCGGGCCTCGCTGAAGTGACCGCCGCAACCGGATGTTGCGGGGTTGCTGTTCAGCGACGTACCAGCCGGCGGTCGGCCCCCGGCTTCAGTTCGCCGTTGCGCGACGGCGTCCCGAACATGCCACGGGTCTCACCGGGGCCAGCGTCCGCCGATGCGCAGCCGAGCAGCGCACACGCGGCCAGGCCGCCGTAGCGGCCCGCCAGGATCTTCTTCTGCATACGCCCCTCCCCGCGCGACGGCTATTCCGCCGTTCTCAACCATCTTTGCGCGTAGGTATTTTTCAGTCTTAACAGCGACTTGCGGCGCATAACGCGGGTCTCTGACAGCCCGTGGTGGTATAGCGAAAGCCTACGGCGACGAAGCTTCGCCCTAGGTCAGACGCTGTTCAGCCGATCTTCCCCATTGGAGGCGCGCGCGGCGGCCTTCCACGAGCCCATCGAACGTCCCAACTCCTGACTCCGAGGGACGGAGGCCGCCGCCGCACCCCTTGCGCATTACGGCTTGGCCGCGTTGGCGCGTCAGTCTTTGCGACGGAAACAGCCAAGGAGCGGAGCCGGATGCGGGCCGCCCAATACCTCCGCATGTCGACGGAGCATCAGAACTACTCCTTGACCTACCAGAGCGCGCACAACGGGGAATACGCGCTGGCCAACGGCTTCGAGGTCGTGCGCGACTATGTCGACGCAGGCATCAGCGGCATCACCTTGAAAGGTCGCGACGGGCTCCGCCAACTGCTCGCCGACGTCGTGTCCGGCGCGGCCGACTACGAAGCCGTGCTGGTCTACGACGTCAGCCGCTGGGGCCGGTTCCAGGATCCCGACCAAGCCGCCCACTATGAGTTCCTCTGCAAGGAAGCTGGCGTCCGCGTCATCTACACCGCCGAACCCTTCATGGCCGACGGCGGCCTGATCGGCTCCATCGTCAAGCAGCTGCGGCGAGCCATGGCCGCCGACTATAGCCGCGACCTCTCCGACAAGGTCGGCCGAGCCAAGCGGGGGCTGCGCGGAGAGGGCTATTGGGTCGGCGGAACGCCCGGCTATGGCCTGCGGCGGCTGGCCGTCGCGCCCGACGGCTCGCCGTGGGGCGCGATGGAGCAAGGGGAGCGGAAGGCGCTGAGGGGTTACCGGACGATCATCGTCCCCGGTCCGCCCGCTGAGGTGAAGGTGATCCGCCGGATCTTTCGGGAATGCACGGCACGTCGTTCGACCGCCGAGATCGCAGCCGGCCTGAACCGGGACCGCATCCCCGCGGTCGACGGCGCGCTGTGGTCTGGGGACCGCGTCCGCCGCATCTTGCGCGACGAGAAGTACGCCGGCGTCCTCGTCTATGGGAAGGCGACTTACAGGTTTGGAGCTCGGGTCGGGCGGCGGCGGGAGGACTGGGTGCGCGTGACCGACGCCCTCCCCGCCCTGGTGAGCCACGCCACCTTCAAGGCCGCCCAGGAGAACTTCCGCGTCATCCGGCGGCCGATGGTCCCGGACGCCGAGCTCCTCGATGAGTTGCGACTGGTGCTGGCCGATAAGGGCCGCCTCAGCGCGGACATCATCAAACGTCACCCAGTGGCCCACTGCGCGGCGGTCTTCCAGGCGCGTTTCGGGGGGCTGATGAAGGCCTACGAGCTCATCGGATACACGCCTTCCGTGCGACAGGTCCGCGCCGCTGACAAGGCGCTGCAGCACCAGCCTTGGAGCAACCGGCCATCCGTGCCGCTCTACGACGTCGACGAAGCTTGGAAGCGCCTGGAGATGCACCTGGCCGCGAGAGGCCAAGTGACCTGCGAGACCATCAACGACGACCCGGACCTTCCGAGCGTCGAATGGTTTCGATCGCACTTCGGGCCGATGCCGGAAATCTACCGTCGGCTCGGCTATACGCCGCGGCCGGAGCAGCAACGCAAGCTCAGGGGCGAGCGCCGGGCCGCGGCCGAAGCGATCTATCGGCCGCCGCGATCGGACGCGCCGCGCCCGTGAGCTCCTATCCGTTCCACGTCACGGGCGGGCTCGCTCAGCGCGAAGCGCCACAGCCGCGCGCTCACGATCGGCAAACCTGTATGACGTCTACATGTGGCGTCGCAGCGCGCGTTGGCCTGGGCTAGGGCTGCTTCGGCATGCGGCGGCGGCGCGGGACCCGCACTGTGGCGTCGCCGTCCATGACCAGCGCGCCTTCCGCGAAAACCTCGCAGCGAAGAACGACACGCGCCGCCGCCTCGTCGACGGTAGCGACGGTCACGCGCGCCACGACCTCGGCGCCTATGCGCACCGGCCCATGGAAGTTGAGCGTTTGTCCAAGATATATGGCCCCTGCGCCGGGCAGGATCGTGCCGACGACGGCAGAGCCGAAGGACGCTGTGAGCAGGCCGTGCGCAATGCGGCCGCGATAGGCCGTTCTCGAGGCGAACGCCGCGTCCATGTGCACCGGATTGAAGTCGTCGGACGCTGCGGCGAAGTCCTGGACCCGGGCCTCGGTGACCGTGATGCGCTTCTCCGCCGTCATGCCGACGGCGAGCTCTTCGAGGATGTATCCGCCGGACGGGTGAGCGTCGATCATGCGCCCCAGTAGTTCCGACACGGCGGCTCCGCCAGCCAAACTTGACCGCCCTCCGGCGGGGCCTCGGGCGGTGAGGCCGGCCTCAGATGACCACGGGCGCCGGTGGCGCGGCGGCGAGGGCCCCGCCCCGCGGCCCCTCGAGCAGGCCGGCGTAATCCGCCCCGCACGTGAGCCACGTCATCGCCCCTGCGCGATCCAGGAACACCGGCTGGCGATTGTGGAAGGCGTGCATATCGTCGCCATCCGCCGTCTCCTGCATCACCATCGTGTAGCTGACGGTCTCCTCGCCCTCCCAGGTGTGGGAGGCCCAGAGACCCGCCAGGAAGTGCGGGGCCTGGTCGGCGCGGGTGATGAGGTGTTTGGTCTTGGAGCCCTGTGGGCCGGTCCATTCGCAGATCGCTGTCGCCGGGATGATGCAGCGGCGCGACTTCACGCAGTCGCGAAAGCTGGGCTTGGCGGCCATGTCCTCGGAGCGGCAGTTGTTGGTGGGGAACTTCCACGTCTTGGCCGGTCCCTTGTGGAAGAACGGCACGACGCCCCAGCGGCCGACCACCGGCTCCAGCCCCTGGCCCGGATCGGCGGGATCGAGCGGCCGGGCGAACAGGCCCTGGTACTTGGGATAAACGACCTTCGCCCACGGCTGGTTCGACAGGGTCTCGGGACCGGCGGAGAGCTTCAGCTCAAGGCCCAGGAATTTCTCGAACAGGGCCGCGAGGTCCGAGAGCGCCGGGTCGAGGGTGTAGAGGTTGCACATGGGCGGGAGCTTCCGCCCGGGCCGCGTGGCCGGTCAAACAACCGAGACGCGCGCCGACTCGCGTCTCCCGCAACCGCGGCACCTGAGGCGGGGGCGAAGCTGGAACGGCTTGGTGTCGGGGCCGAGCCGGCGCATCGCCTCGGCGCGAGGCCAATCCGTCGTTCGGCCGCACAGCTCGCAGGCGATGCGCAGCCGCTCATGCGGCTTCAGGGTGCGGGCCAGGGTCTGGAACATCTGCGCCATCAGTCCAGCCGCAGCAGGCCCGTCGCGAAATGGTAGATGAGCCGGCCAGCCGGCGTCGGCCAGGCCGCGATCGCGCTGGCGCCTGCCCGGTGCTCCGGCGGGCAGTGGCTGCAGACAAAGCGGAGTTGGGCGATGGGCAGTTTCGCATGGCCGGACAGGCCAAGCCTTCCGCCCTGGACCACGCGCTCGAAACCGCAGCGATTGCAGACAACCCGCAGCTCCGCATGCGAACGGATCAGATCAACGGCGGTAAGGGGTGATGCGGAATCCATCGGCGCGCTCCGGTTGGAACATAACCAGAACTACCGGCGGACGCGACCGATCCCAGGTTGCGAATCCACAGGCCAGTTTGGCCGCTAGGTAGAACACCGGGCGCGCGCGGACACCGCCGAAGGGCCAAGAGCGGACAATGGACGACCTCCTCGCTCAGCTCCTGGACCTGAGGCTCCGCTTTCGCGGGTGCTCCGACGCGGTCGCGCTTGTCGACGGCTGGATCCTCAGCCTGGCCAGAGACGGGCCGCCAGAGGCCGAGACCTTGCGTTGGGTGGAAGCCGAGGTCGAGGCGCTGCATTCGCCTTACTCTCACGACTGCCAACGCCCCCGCCTAAGCGTCCAGCTTGACCTTCCGCGGCGGGCGCCGCAGCGGAGGCGCATGCGTCCGCTTCACGTGATCCGCCTGCTCACCGCCGCTGCGGTGCTGCTGGCCGCAGGCTGCGTGGGGTTGGCCTGGGCCTGGTCAGATCAACGCGCCGCGGCGGCCTGCTGGCAGGAGGCGTTCGAGAGCGGCGACCCGCCGCCGGCCGGCGTCTGCTAGCCGCCGGCCAGGCCCGGACATACGTCGGCGCCATTTGGCCTCGACCCGTCGGTCGACGGCATCGAGCGAGCGACGTGCAGAGCGGACGGCAACCGAGCGGAGGGACGCAGCAGCGGCCACAGGCTCAGAAGTCGAACAGGATCTGCTGCGGCGCCGCTCGGTCCGCGACCGGCCTTCGGCGAGGCGGCGACCCGGCAGACTTCGGTTTGGGGCATTCGGCGCTGTCGATCCGCGCAACCCCCGGGGGCGGAGCGCTCGCCTGTTCTGTGCGCGGCCGTCGCGATGCACGCCAGGCCTCGATCTCCTGCTCACGATAAGCCACCCGGCCCGGCGAGATCACATACGGCGACGGGAACTCCCCCGCTTGCTGCAGCCGCCAGGCCGTCGTGCGGCTGATCCCGACACGCGGCTCGACCTTGCGCCACGACAGCAGCGCGCCGTGCGGGGCGCTGGCGTCCAGGAAATCGCGCCAGTGCGGGCGCGCACCGGCGATGGACGGGTGCGCCCTCATTGCGGCTCACGACGGGAGCGCCGCAGGTTGCTCTGTTGGCCCTCCGCCCACCGCCGGAGCTCGCCACGGGGATACCAGGGCTTGCTGCGGATGTGTCGGCACGGCGGACCGTCGCCGCCCACCGACCAGAGCCTGGCGAGCGTCGCGGGCTTCATGTGGATGTGGAAGCGAGCCAGGAAGACCGAGGCCTCGTTGCGGCTGAGCAGGTCGGCCTCATCTTCCTGGACGGCGGCGTCCCGGTGCTCGCCGGCGTCCGTCATGGCCAGACCTCGGCGGGGCGACAGTCGCCGCGCCCGCGGACCCCTCTCCCGGCGGTGAGCGCGAGGTAGCACTCCACGACGGCGCCCACGTAGGCGCGGGTCTCAGGGATCTCCGGCGCCCGACCCAGGCGCGCCACCCTCGCCGGCCCGGCGTTATAGGCCGCGAGCGCCAGCCGAAGGTCGCCGAAGCGCATCAGCTGGCGCGCCAGATAGTCCGCGCCGCCGCGGAGGTTCGAGACCGGGTCGAAGCGGTCGGCGACGCCAAGCTCCGCGGCGGTTCCGGGCATCAACTGGGTGAGCCCCGCCGCGCCGGCCGCCGACACCGCGTTGGCGCGGTAGGCGCTTTCCACCGCGACGACGGCGTGCAGCAGCTTCGGGTCCAGACCGTGACGCGTCGCCGCCTCGGCGACGGCAGCCGCGAAGGGTTGGTCGAGGTTCGGAAGGCGAGACGGCGTTTCGGCTTCCGAAAGCGGCGCAACGGTTTCATCGGAAGACCGCGCGCCCGCGAAGAGCGGGCCGCCGGCCGGTCGCCAGTCCGCAGCGGCCGCCTCGAAACTCGCCGCGAGGGGGAGCAGCAGGGCGGCCAGCATCGGGAGCGCCGGCCGCGGAACGGTAAGCCTCACCATCTCAGCACCTCTCGATATCGGCCCTGGACGTCTGCCCGGCGCACGGGGCCGAAGTACCGGCCGTCGAAGCTGGTCGGGGTGTCGCCGAGCACAAGCAGCTCGTCGGCCGCCAGGGTCCGACAACCCTGCCATGCGGGAAGCGGCGCGCCGCGCCGATCGCGCGTGGGAACGGAGACGCGTCGTCGCGGCGTGCGAAGGCGCCCTCCCCCCGAGCACACCCGCTCTCCGCCTCTGGCGGCGACACGCTTCAGCAGAGCCTGGTCCGGCGGCGCGCCGAGGCTGTTCAGGTAGGACCGGGCCGGGCCGGCCGGCGGACGCACCGCCACCAGATCGCCGACGTCCAGAGTGGACGCGCCGCTTAGCCTGTAGAGCCCACGGGGCACGCTGACGGACTCGTTGACGAGCAGCGGTGGCGGCGTCCGCGTGCTCGCCGCCGGGAGGGCGGCCGCGAGCGTCGCCACGCCGACCAGGAGGATCGAGCCTCGGATCATCGCCGGTACGGCTCCAGCATGAGGTCGCGGGTGACCAGCACCCGCACCCGGGCGCCCGGCTTCAGGCGGATCGACGGCCGCACCTGCAGCTCGCGGTCGATCAGCTTGCCGCCGACCTGGGCGGCGGTGATCGCCGCACCGTCGCCGGCGTCGCCGAGCCAGCCGCCCGAGCCGTCGTCCTCGTCCCGCGCGGCCTGGCCGAGCGCCGTGACCGCGCCTGCGAACAGGGTGGCGGTCACCAGCGGCAGCAGGCGACGGTCGACCGCGCCGGCGACGCCGGTGCGCCCCTGCGCGTCGACCCCGGGCTCACGGGGCAGGATCAGGCTCTTGCCGTTCGGCAGCATCAGCCGCTCCCAGGTCACGAAGGCGCGGCGGTCGCCGTGACGGCTCTCGCCCTCGTGGCGGCCGAGCAGCCGCGCGCCCTGCGGGATCAGCAGATGGCGGCCCGAGACGGTGTCGTAGACGTTCTCGGCCACGGTCGCGCTGACGGGACCCGCGCGCGCGGTGTCCACCCCGGTCAGCAGCAGCGCCGGGATCAGCGCGCCGGCCTTCACCTCGTAGGGGCTGAGGGGGGCGATCAGCTGGTGGGGATTGTAAACGGCGGCGTAGTCGCGGCTGAGCGTCGGCGCAGATGGCGGCGCCCCGCCTCGGCCTGCGAAGAACAGGTCCGAGCCCTGCGCCTCCGCGACCGCCCCTGCTCGATCCAAGGCCGTCGACCGTCTTGGAGAGCGCCTCGGCGCCGACGCAGGTTGGAGCTCAGGTCGCGTCGCGGCGTCGGGGGGCGACGCCTCTGTGCCGCCAAGCCGTCGCGGCGGCGGCAGCCGATCGAGCTCGCCATAGGAGGCGGGCTGGCCGGTGAGCCGCTCGGTGGGACGGACCGCCCCCACCGACGGAGGTTCGGGCGCACCCTCGCGGCGGTCGTCCCGGAGCTCCGGCTCGACCACGAAAGCCCAGGCGAGCGAGGTCGCGAGCAGGCCGGCGGCGCCCATCGCGGCCGCGGCCACCAGCCCGCCGCGAAGGCGGACGACGGCCGGGCGCGGGGCGCGGGCCTCGAGCGGCGGCATGGCGGCCTTGCGTCGGGGGGCGACGACGGGATCCGCTTCGAGCGTCACGACCGATCTCCCATGCGATGGATGCGGACGACCTGCGGGCGCTTCGCGCCCAGCCGCAGCTCGGCGGCGTCGAGCACCCGGTCCACGACCCAGAGCCCGCCTTGCTGGCGATAGGCGACCAGCTGCGGCTCGCCGGAGGCGCTCACGGCGAACAGCGCCGGCGCCTCGGCCGTCACCAGACCGGGCGGGAAGGTGAGGAAGGTTCGCACCCCGTCGGTCATCACCGCGGTGGGGGTCCAGGCCGGGCGGCGACCCTTCGGATCGATCTTGTAGCGGGCGTCCAGCGGCCCCGCGGGCGCAACCAGCGGCTCAGGTCCCGCGCCGCCGGACAGCAGGCCGGCGGCCTGCGGCGAGAGCACCGCGCCGATGTCCCAGGCGACGGCGGCGTTGAAGGCCTCGGGGGCGCCGCTCTTCAGCTGCAGGTGATAGACGCGCTGGCTGGTGGCCAGAACCAGGTTGGTCTCCAGCCCCCGTTGCAGCGGCTTGATCATCACGTGGGCCCGTTGGCCGCCGCCGTGGCCCGAGGTCGTCTCGCCGATCTGCCATCGCACGGTGTCGCCGGCCGCCTTGGAGACCACCGTCTCGCCGGGCGCCAGCGTCAGGGTCGTCACCCGCAGCGGCGCGGTCCAGATCTCGTAGACCCGGCCGGGCTCGTACGCGAACACCTGCACCCCGCCCACGAAGGCGTCGGCGCGGGAGGCCTCGCGCGCCTTCAGGTTGGCGGCGGCGATGGCGGTGCGGCCGGTGGCCGCCCGCACCGCGGCCAGCGGCTTGGATGCGGCCCGCGGCGCGCAGGCCGCCCGGTCGGCCGATGGCGCGAGCGTTGTCGGCGAGGGCGGTGCAGACGTTAGGGGCGGTGCGACGTCTGCTGGGGCCGGCACGGAGGGGCCCGCCGGGATCGATGCAGGCACCACACCGGCCGCCGGCGGATTCGGCAGCAGGGCGCACCCGCCGAGGGCGGACAGGCCGCAGGCCGCCACGAGGCGCGCCGTGAAGACCGAGCGGCGGGCGAGCCGGATTGCGAGGGTCAGGCGGCGTCGGGGGTCCATGACACGTCCTCGATGCGGATGCCGAGCGGGTTCTTGAGCAGCTCCGCCTCTGTCTTCGGCGGCTGCATCCGGGTGGTGATCAGCGCCCGCCACCGGCCCTCCCCCGCCGGCTGGCCGTCGAGGAAGCGGCGCTCGCGCCACTGCAGGTCGTAGGTGCGCGGGCTGCGGCGGACGACGTTGAGGATCTCGACGTTCACGGCCTCGCGGCCGGCCTCCGCGAATGGGTCGTGGGCCTGGGCGTGGGCGTTAAGGAAGGCCGCCGCCTGCGGAGTGACGAGGTCGTAGGCGGCCAGCCAGTTCTGGCGGATGACGATCGGGTCGGTGCTCTTGCTGCGGACCTGGCGGACCCATTGGGCCAGTGCATGGCCCATCTGGGCGTCGGTCGGCTCGTAGCGGCCGTCCAAAGCCGTGATCTTCTGGGTCTCGCCCCAGTCCGAAACCTCCACCACGAAGGGCTTCACGCTCGCCTGCCGGCTCTCCACCGCCCAGCCGGCGGCCAAGCCCACCGCAAGCACGGCGTTGGCGAAAGCCATCCGCCGCCAGTTGCGCGCATGGACGAGGGTCAGGCCCATGCGGTCGTCCCAGGCCTGGCCGGCACGCTGGTAGGGGGTGGCGTCCGGCGTCGAACTCAGAGGCCGCTTGGGCCGGAAGAAGGCATGCATCTCAGGGCTCCTCGGTCTTCAGCTGCGGAGTGAGCGCGCCGCTGCTTTCGCCGCCGGGCAGCAGCGCGCGCCCGGCGTTGGCAGCGAAAAAGGCGCGCGCCGCAGCGCTCCGGCGCGGGTCGCGGTCGACGTCGCCGCCGCGGCCCTCGGCGGCCGCCTCCGCATGGAAATCGCGCCGCGCCTGGTCGCGCTCGCGCTGGATCTGCTCGGCCGGTCGCGCGCCGGGCGGGCCAGCGCTCGTGGGCGCCTCGGGGCGAAAATCTGAAGTTCCGCCGCCAGGCGATTGTGAAGCTTGCGGTCTTGGCTCCTGTGCGTCGGAGCGCCCGTTCCACGTCGCGGCCGGTTCGCGGACGCCGGGCGAAGTCGGAGGACCGGCCGTCGGGCTCGGCCGCGGACCTGGCGCCGGACCGGGCGCCGGACCGGGCGACGGGTTGTCGTTCAGCGGGCGCGGGGTGGTCGGAGGCGTTGAGGGCGGCGGTCGTCCCGACCCTGCCCCGGCGGCGGCGCGGGCGGGTCCCGCGATGCGCGCGGCGGCGGCCCCGAGGCCGGTGGCGCCCGTGGCGGCAAGCAAGCCCGCGCCGGCCACCGCCAGGCCGCCGGCGGCCGCTGCGCCAGCGCCCAGGGCCGGGCCGCCTGTCACCAGGGCCGCGGCCAGGTTCGGGATGAAGATCGCCAGCATGGCCAGCAGCAGGGAAGCCGCGAGGATGGCCAGGGCCTCGTAGAGGTCCGGGTTCTCGGACGGCTGCAGCTGGTCGAACACCGACCGGGCGCCAGAGACCACGATCGCCAAGGCCAGCACCTTCAGGCCGGAGGACACCACGAAGCCGAGGGGACGTTCGGCGAGGAAGGCCGACTTCGACCAGATCCCGAACGGCAGCAGGACGAAGCCGCCCAGCGTGACGATCTTGAACTCCAACAGCGTGACGATGATCTGCAGCGCCAGCACCGCGAAGGCGAGCATGATGCCGATCATCGACAGCCCGAGGATGAGCGCGTCGGCCAGGTTGCCCATCACGTCCATCGGGTTGTTGACGGGCGCCGGGGTCTCGCCGAGCGCCTTCACGATCCGCCAGCCCTGCTCGAGGATGACACCGGGATTGAGGAAGTCGGCCTCCGTTAGCGTGCCGCCACCGGCTTCCAAGCCCAGCTCGATGAAGCCCACGTAGAGGATCTGGGAGAGCTGCTGCCAATCGTTGATCAGGTAGGCAAAGAATCCGATCAGCAGCACCTTGCCGAAACCGGCGGCCAACACCTCGCGGTTTGCGGACAGCGCCCACTGGATGCCGGTGAGCGCCACCACGAGGGCGATCATCAGGCCGAACACGCCGTTTACAGCTCCGCTCAGAGCATCGAAGCCCGCTGACACCGTTTGAGAGAAGACCCCCATAAGGTCATTGGCGGTCTCAGGCGTGACGTGGGCGGGCATGTCTATCGCCGAGCGTGGGGAAAGTGGTCGATCGTCGGATTGGCGGGCAAGGCGCCATCGTTGCCCCAGAACTGCCGCCGCGCCTCGGCGCTCGCCGCGCGTTCGGCTGAGCGCCGCGCCGCCTCCTCCGCCATCAGCCGAGACTGGGCCATGAGCACGGTGCGCATCGCTGTCAGGTCTTCCGAGAGGACGGCGAGCACCTGGGTCGAGGACTGGATGGCCGCGGTCTGTCCGGTCGCCGCCTGGCTGGCGCCGAGCGCACCCTGCAGCCGGCTCGCGCTGCCCTGGGAGAGACGCTCGAGTTCGGCGGCCGTGCGCGCCAGGTCCTGAGCGGTCTCACGCGCCCGGGCGTTGCGCGCCCGCCCCTGCTCCAGGGCCTTGCGGGGATCCAGGCCGTCGACTGCAGTCGGGTAGAGCTGCTCAAAGTCCCGCTGCAGCCCCTGCACATCCGTCGCAGCCCCCTTTGCGGCGCGGGCGAGCTCGCCCATCTCCCGTAGCACTTGGGTGGTCTCCGCGGCGTGGCTGTATGGCGACGCCGCCAGCTCACGAGCCTGATTGGCGAGAATGCGCGCCTCGTTGGCGAGGCTGTCGAGCTGACGGGCGGCCTGCAGCGCATTCTCGAGGTGGTTCTTCGGGTCGAAGACGGTGATCTGAGCCTTGGCCGTCTGCGGCTCGGAGCAGGCGGTCGCGGCGAGCAGCATCACGGCGAGGGCGACCGTGCCCCTACTCCGCGGCGAGGGGCGGGGCGCAGAGCGCGTCGAACAGCGGATCCACATGGGCGGCTCCCTTGGCTTTGAGAAAGGCGCGCGCGAAGCCGTCCGGTCCGGACCGCTCCAGCACCTGATCGATGAGACGATGGTCCTCCGGGGTGGAGGCGCCGCAGAGGGCGAGCGCCACGCCGGAGAGCTTCAGGTCGAACAGCCGCCGCCCTTGCGGCTGGCGCCAGTAGTAGCTGCGCTTCGGCGTCGCGTAGGCGATCAGCTCCAGTTGCCGACGGTTGAGGCCGAAGGCGCGGTAGAGCTCGGCCGAGCCCGGCTCCAGGGCCCGTGGATTGGGCAGGAAGACTTGCGTCGGGCAAGCTTCGATCAGGCTGGCGGCGATGCTCGAGGCGGCCACATCGTCAAGGCTCTGGGTGGCGAACACGACCGCCACCCGCTTCTTGCGCAGGGTCTTCAGCCATTCGCGGATTTTGGCGGCGAAGAGAGCCTGGTCGAGGAACAGCCAGGCCTCGTCCAGCACCAGGAGGGTCGGACGCCCATCGAACCCGCGCTCCAAATGGCGGAACAGCGCGCCCAGCACCGGAGCGATGGCCGAAGGCGTCGCCATCAGGTGCTCCAGCTCGAAGGTGTCAAAGCTCCCGGCGGCCGGCGGCTCTTCGGCGCCATCCAACAGGGCGCCGTGCGGGCCCGCGAGGGTGAACGGCTCGAGCGCGGCGGCCGCCGCCCGATCCTGCAGCAGGGCGGCGAAGACTGTGAGCGTCCGCTGCCCGGCCGGCGCTTCACTGAGGGCGCCGAGCGCGGTCCAGATCTCATCGCGCATCCGCGGCGTCGGCTCGAGGCCTGCGCTGCGCACGATCTCGGCCAGCCACTCGGCCGCCCAGGCCCGCTCGCCGGGTCGGTCGATGCGCGCCAACGGCTGCAGGGCGAAGGCCGCGTCCGGCTCCAGCGCCCGCCAGGCGCCGCCGGCGGCAATGGTGGCGGCCCGGGCGCTACGCCCCTTGTCGAGGAAGACGACGCGGGCGTTCGGGTAGCGGAACCACTGCAGCGCCAGGAAGGCGAGAAGCGCGCTCTTGCCTGACCCTGTCGGCCCGACGACCATCGCATGGCCGACGTCGCCCACGTGCAGGACGAGCCGGAACGGCGTCGAGCCGGTCGTCCGCGCGACGGCCAGTGGCGGTGCGTCGAGCGCGGGATCGCGAGCGGGGCCCGCCCAGACCGCGGACACGGGCAGCAGGTCGGCGAGGTTCAGCGTCGAGACCAGCGGCCGGCGGACATCGGCATAAGGCTCTCCGGGGATCGAGCCCAGCCAGGCGTCGACCGCATTGAGGTCCTCGATCTTGGCCAGCAGGCCCTGGGCGTTGAGCGCCGCCGCCACCGCCCGCGCCTTCTCGGCCGCGACGGCGGGGTCGGGGTCGAGCAGGCTGACGGTGAGGGTGAGATGGCCGTAGGCGCAGGCGTCCGCGCCCAGAGCCGCCAGCGCGCCGTCGCACTCCTCGGCCTTGCCGGCCGCGTCCGTATCGACGAGCGGCGTCTCCTCCTTCGTCACCGCTTCGCGCAGCAGCGCACCGACACCCTTGCGCTTGGCGAACCAGCGCTTGCGCAGCTTCAGGACCTCACGCTCGGCGTCGGCCTTGTCGAGACCGAGCCAGCGGGCCGTCCATCGGCAGCCGAACGGCAGCGCCGACAGGGCATCGAGCAGCCCCGGGCGGGTGGCGGCCGGGAGCCCCCGCACGGACACCACCTTGAGCCACCCCTCACCCAGCCTGGGCGCGACGCCGCCGGTGAAGGCGGTGTCCGCAAGCGCGGCGTCCAGGAACACCGGCACACTGGCCGGCGCGATCGGATGGTCGTGCGGGGAGACGCAAGCGTGCAACCAACCAAGCAGGGCCGTGTCGTCCAGGCGCCGCACCTCCGGCAAGGCATCGGCCAGGAGATCGAAGAGGGCTTCGGCTTCGCGCTGGAAGGTCTCGAGCGTCGTCCGCCAATCTCGGCCGACCCGCTCCAGGCCATCGAACATCATCCGCTGCAGGCGCCGCGTGTCATCGGCGGGCGGCAGCCACGTGAGCGCCAGGCGATAGTCCGTTTCGAAGGCGGGTTCGGCGCCAGCGAACAGCTCGCGGCGCTCGGCGTCAACGAGCCAGGCGACGGCCACGTCGGTCTCCGCCGCCGCGTAGGGGTCGGCGGGCCGTCGGCGCGCCTCGACGTGCAGGCACCAGCCGCTTCCCAGGCGGCGAAGCGCATTGTTGAGGCGGGCGCGGACCGCCATCAGCTCGTCCTCGGTGGAGGACTCGAGGTCGGGGCCGCGGAACGCCAGGGCGGCCAGGAACGAGCCGTCCTTGTTGAGGATCACCCCGGGGGCGACCAGGGCCGCCCAGGGCAGATGATCGGCGAGGGTTGCGGGTCGCCGGCGATGCTCGTCGAGGAAGCGCATGGCGGCCTCACGCGTCCAGATGGCCGGGCCGCACGAGGTGGCGGCGCAGAACGTCGAAGAAGCGCTTGTCGGACCGTGCGACGGCGGCGCCCAGCGCGTGCGCTGCCGCCCACCAGAGCAGGCCGAGCCACCAGATCCGCAGCGCAAGCCCGAGGATCAGGGCGATCGTGCCCATCAGGATGGCGTAGTCGCGAGGCATGCCCGCCAGCAGCACCGGCTCGGCGAGCGCTTGGGCCACCGGCTGCTCCCAGCCCTCGCGCGGTGTATCGGAGGACGGGCCCATCAGCCGATCTCCACGCCGCCGGCGAAGCCGAAGAAGTCCAGGAAGAAGGTCGAGGCGGCGAAGGCGATGGAGAGGCCGAACAGGATGCCGACGCCGCGCCGCATGCCGGACCCGCTCTCGCTCATGGCGACACCGACGCCGAACACCGCAACGGCGATCACCGCGGCGGCCTGCACGACCGGGCCGGTGACGGACTCGACGATTTGCTGCAACGGCCCTTCCCAGGGCATCCCGGAGCCGCCGGCCCAGGCGGGGCCCGCAAGCAGAAGGCCGCAGCAGGTCGCGGCGGCGGAGAGGCCGCGCAGAGGTGTTCGGCGCATGTCCGAGATCCTTGTTCAGCCCGTCGGGCCGTTGCGATGCAAGGCAATCAAACCTGCGCGCAGCGCGTCAAAGGAAAGGCCGCTAAAATACTGATTTATATTATATTCGACTTGCGCCTAAGTCGCGGTCTGGCCCGAGCCGCGCGCGGCTCATCCGCGGGCGCGTGTCGCGACTTGCATGCGACGTGTACAAAGCACCGGCTTACAGACAGGATGTGAAAATCTGTCTGTAAGCTTTCCCCCTACAGACAAATCTGTCAGAAATGTCTGTATGGCGCGCGTAGCTATCGGCCAGACACTTCAGACGGTTTTCGCCGACCTGCTTCAGCAGGTGGAGACGGCGCCGCTCGCCGGGTCGGTCTACCGGCGCAGCCTCGACGGTCATGAGTACATCTATGCGAAGGTCCGCGTAGGTTCCGATCGCATCGACCAGTTCATCGGTAAGGCTGGAGATCCCCATGCCGAGGCGCGCGCGGCCGGGCTGCAAGCCGGCGCCGCGTCGAGCGCTGAGCGCCGCCGACTGGTCTCGACGCTCCGCCGACAAGGCTTGGCTGGCCCTGACCGCGTCCTAGGCGCGATCCTCGACGCCCTCGCCTACGCCGGCCTTTTCCGCAACGGCGCTGTCCTCGTCGGCACGGCCGCTTATCTCACCAGCGAGGCGCTCGTAGGCCGGCGCCTGCCGTCCCCGACGCTGATGACCGGCGACGTCGACATCGCCACCGCCAGCCTGGCCCTCTCAGCTGAGCCGCCGGAACGCCTGGAGACCATACTGAGACGGGCTGATCCCACGTTCGAGGGCGTGCCTGAGCTTTCGCCCAAGGCGCCCCCGTCACGCTTCCGAAACGCGGCGGGTTACTTGGTCGACCTCGTCACGCCGGTCCGTAGCCGCGACGATCCCAACCCGCTCGCGATCCGCGAGTTGGACGCCGGCGCGACGCCGCTACAGCACCTCGCCTGGCTTATCGAGGCGCCGGTGCAAACGGTCGCGCTTTGGGGCGCCGGCGTCCTCGTGAACGTGCCTCAACCGGCGCGCTTCGCCGTCCACAAACTGATCCTGGCTCAGCGGCGCGATCCCTCCAACCGCCTGAAGCGGTCCAAGGACCTTGCCCAGGCATCGGCGCTGATCGAGGCGTTGGCGGAGCATGACCGGTTTGCGCTCGAAGACGCTCTGGAAGACGCGCGTGCCCGCGGCGAGCGCGGCTGGCGGGTCCCCATCGCCCGCTCCCTGACGGAGCTTGGCCTCGGCGACTTTACCCCCGAGTAAGCGCGGGCCGTGTCCTCGGCGCGGAGGTGGCCGCCAAGGGGGAGAGCCGGTAGCCGCCGGCGTTGTCGACCCCATTAACCTGCAGCAGCGCCTCCACCTCGCGCCCGGCCCGGGTTCGGCGGATATGGACGATGAGATCGATCGCCTGGGCGATCGCGCGCCGCGGCGGTCGCGCCGCGACCTCCGAGATCAGGTCCTCCAGCCGTGACAGGGCCTCGGCGGCGGAGTTGGCGTGCAGGGTGGAAAGCCCGCCGGGATGGCCGGTATTCCAGGCCTTCAGCGTCTCGAGCGCCGCAGCTCCGTCGCGCATCTCGCCCACGACGATGCGGTCCGGCCGCATCCTGAGCGCGTCCCGGACGAGGTCGCCCACGCCGATCGGCTGCGGATGGCGACGCGTGACGACGGAAACCAGGTCCCAGGCGGAGCACTGCAGTTCCGGCGTGTCCTCCAGCAGGAACACCCTATCGTCCGAAAATCCCGGCTCGGCGAGGAGGGCGTTGGCGAGGGTCGTCTTGCCCGAACCCGTACCGCCCGAGATCAGGATGTTGCGACGGGCGCAAACGGCTTCGCGGAGCGCGGCGGCCTGTCCAGCTGTCAGCGCGCCTTGACCGACATAGTCGTCGAGGCTCCAGATCAGAGCCGGCCGCTTGCGGATCGAGAAGGTCGGCTGCGGCGAGACGGGCGGCAGGAAGCCCTGGAACCGCTCACCGGTGGGCAGCACACCCGCAATCCGCGGATCATCGTGCGTCACCCGCTCCCCCACGTGCTCGGCCACCAGGCGGATGACCCGGTCCCGGGCCTCGGGCGATAGGCACGCGCCCGTGTCACGGCGGCCCTTGCCGTGCGTATCGACCACCACCCGCCCGTCGGGATTGGCCAGCACCTCGACCACGGCAGGATCTGCCAGCGCCGCGCCCACCTCCGCGCCGAGCGCGTGCCGCAGCGCCTCCAGCTTGCGCGCCGAGGTGAGGTCCTGGGCGTCCATCTATTCCGCCGCCTGGAAGGTTCGCGGCTCATCCGCGGTGACGGGCGCCGACGTCTCCCCGGTGGAGGTTCTTACCCCGGCCCCGATGATCTGGGCGACGGTGGCGTCGATAAAGCGCTGCACGCGCGCCTCGACGGCGGCCTGATAGAGGGGGTCTCGGTCGCCGGGGCGCTCCGGCAGCACCGTGAACAGCTCCCGTGCGAACTGCGCCATCAGTTCCTGCACGAACGTCATGTCCCGCGCCATCGCCCGGCCGTGGTCGCGGATCGCGCGCTCCACGGCCAGCAGACGATCCTCCGGATCGCCCGCCAGGCGGCGCGAGAGTCCGCGGGTGATGATCCGTTCGGCCGTGCGGCTGAGCGAAGCGCCGGCCGCCGCCGACTCTTCGGCCGGCGCCTGGGCGACCCGGCTGTCCTCGAAGTAAACCTGCACCCGCGTCGTCGGGGTCATGTCTCGTCTACCCATGGTGTCGTCCCTGCAGCTGATCCAAGGCGGCTTCCTGGGCGGCGAACTCGCTCGCCACCCGCTCGTAGATTTCCGCGGCGCGAGCGGCCGCCTTCTTGTCGTCCATCGCCGCCATCGCTTCCTTGAAGAGTGGCAGGTTGGCCGTCGCATCCTCCCCCAGCGCCCGTCGGCCGGCCCACGGGTGCGGCGGCGCGCCTGGCGTATCCCTCGCCGCATCGTCGGGCGGTGGCGGGAGAGCGGCGCGACTGCGGAACGGCTCGCGGCGGTCATACTTCAGCTTGCGGGTCCGCAGCGGCCTGCGACCGGCCGCGAAAATCAGCTGCGTGTCGTCGTCGAGCGCCCTCACCTCACCGGGCTCGAGCAGCGGGCGATCGACCTCGGCCCTTGAGACAGAGCTGCGGCCCGCGCCTAGGCCTGCCGGACCGCTGCGGCTCGTCCGCACCTCCGCCACCGTCCCGGTCAGCTTGGAGACCTTCTCCTGCGTCAATGGGTCGAGGGCGCTGAAGGCGGTGTAGACGTGGCAGTTGTCGAGGATGGTGTTGTTCGGGCCGTAGGTCTCGACGATGTCGTTGAGGCTTTGAGCGACGAACATCGTCTTCAGGCCGTAGCCGCTCATCAACCGAAGGCTCTTCTCGAAGAACTCCACCCGCCCCAGCAGCGGGAACTCGTCCATCATCAGGAGCAGCTTGTGGCGCTTGGCCCGACCGGCGCCGTCCTGTCGCTCGTGAGCGGTCAGCGCTTGTGCAGCGGCGTAGAACAGCAGCCGGACGAGCGGCCGCAGCGCGGTCGCGTCCGCGGGCGCCACCTGCGCGTAGAGGCTGACGGGCGCCTCGGCGCACATCAGGTCGCCGAGGGCGAAGTCGGAGGCGGAGAGCGTCCGCTCGAGGTCCTCGCCGGCCAGCCACTTCAGGTACGACCGCGCCGTTCCCTGGACGGAGGTGCGGAACCGGTCGTGCATGGCCGAATACCCCTTCACCGCGGTGCGGATGAATGGATGGGTCTCCGGCTTCCCATCGGGATCTGGCCGGTGGAGCGTGCGCAGCATGGTCTCCGCCGCGTGGTCGAGGTCGGCGAGGAGCTCTCGGACGGTGAGCAGCGTCTTGGCGTCGTCCTCCGCCGTGTAGAGCACGTGCAGGATTAGGGCCTCGAGGATCTCCGAGGCCGACTTGTCCCAGATCGCCTCGTCGTCGCGGACGCCGCCCGGATCGGACAGGATCGCCACCAGCCGTTGCACCTGCGCCAGCTCGCCGGGACCAGGGCGGACCTCCGCCAACGGGTTCCAGCGCGCGCCGGTGGCGCTGCGCGGATCAAAGCGCAGCGCATGCGAGAAGCTGCTCCGCCAGCCGGCGGTGAGCCGCCAGAGTTCCCCCTTCGGATCGTGCACAAGGGTGCTCTCGGGCCACGACAGCAGACTGGGCACGACATGCCCGCGCCCCTTCCCGGACCGGGTGCCGCCGGTAACCAGCGTCGGGCGAAGATCCGCGGTCCTCAGGACGCGCCCTCCGAGCAGGCCAAGCACGCACCCGCGGCGGGCCAGGAGGCCCGCCGCGCGAGCGTCGGCCAGGCCGCCCCACCCGCGGATCCGCCCCGGCCGGCTGGAACCGTCGGCAACGACCATTGCGCCGAGGCCGACGGCGGGCCCCAGCAGGAGCAAGGCGGTTGCCGCCGAGAACACCTGGGGCCCTTCGGCCACGAAAGCGGCCCGCCACGTCAGCACGGACCAGGGTGCATACACGGCGACGTCGCCGATCCGGAGCGACGACCCGAGCGCGCCGGCGTAGCCGAACGACCAGGCCACGAACTGCGTGGCCGCCTGTAGTCCGGCGACAAGGCCGCCCATGAAGGCGGAGATGCGCACACCCAGGGACAAGGACGCTTCCGTTGCAGCGCCCGCCCAGCCAACGCGATCAAAGGCGATCAGGCCACGAAGAGGAATGCCATCTTCCGTTCCGAACTTGCTGAATTCGTTCAGAACCTGCGACGAAATGCGGTGAAGCTAGGCTCGCCGATAGGCTTGCGGCGACATGCCGAACCGCGCCCGAAAGACGCGGGATAGCTGCGAACCGCTGCTGTAGCCGAGCTCCATGGCGATGGTCTCGACCGTGTGCCCGCTGGTTCGCAGCCGCCGCCGTGCAGCCTCGAGACGCTGCTGGAGCAGCCACTCCCGAGGCGCCACTCCAAAGGTCTCGCGGAAGGCCCGGGAGAAATGGCTTGGACTGAGGTCAACGGCCTCAGCCATTGCCGCGACGCTCAGGTCGGCCAAGTCGGACTGCGCGAGTTGCGACAGCCTCCGAGCCTGCCACCCGGCGAGCCCGCCCGTTGTCCGGGCGCCGACGGCGCCCGGCCGAGGAAGATCATCGGGCGGCGTCAAGTTGCCGTCACCCCTACCTGAATCAGCCTCCGCCACACTAGAGTTTGGCAGAGACACAATCTAGGGGTGAATTTCTACACCCGAGGCGGGGCAGGCCTGGACCAGGGCAGCGCCCTCCGGATGGGGAAAGCAGCCTTCTGTTCTCGGACAGGACGTCAAGGCTCAGCTTCAAACCTCAATGAGGAGCGAACTTCGCGCCCGAGACGACGTTCGAGATGCGACAGAGCGGAGGAAGGCATGGCGGTCCGGCACATCAACTGCTTGTGGTTCGACCACGGTGAGGCGCGGAAGGCTGCCGAGTTCTACACCGGCCTCTTCCCGGACAGTCGGATCGGGCGCGCAATGGTCGCGCCAACAGACTTTCCCGGCGGCGGCAAAGAAGGGTCCGAGCTAACCGTCGAGTTCACGCTCATGGGCGTCGAGTACATGGGCCTGAACGGCGGCCCGGAGTTCAAGCCCAACGAGTCTGTGTCGTTCATGGTTGAGACCGAGGACCAGGCGGAGACCGACCGCTATTGGGATGCGATTGTCGGCAATGGCGGCCAGGAAAGTCAGTGCGGCTGGTGCAAGGACCGTTGGGGCTTCTCCTGGCAGATCACCCCGCGCGTCCTCAACGAGGGCTCGGCGGATCCTGATCCGGCTGTCCGCAAGCGGGTCTTCGAGGCGATGATGGAGATGCGGAAGATCGACGTCGCCGTGATCGAGGCCGCTCGCCGCGGGCGCTAGGCGGCGCCCTCGGGAGCCTCGCTGCCGTCTGGCAGCGGCGCTCACCTCCCCAACTTCGGAGGAGACGTCCACCATCTGCCGGATAGCCGGGTTCAGCTTCACCCAGGTTCAGGGCCATGCTTCAGTCCGTCGGGTGAAGGTGATCGGCGATACGCTCCTTTCAGACGACCAGCGCACGGGCTCCGAGCTGGCCTTGAATATCTTCCGGACATGGCGCGGAGACCAGGACGCCGTCGACGCGCTCATCCTCCTGGCGATCACCCGAGCGAAGGTTGACGGGATCGTCTACAGTCGCGATCTCGGCGCCCGCTTCGGCGGTCGAAATCCCGTGGCGCCCGACAACCTCCGCCAACCGGTGAGCCTCGACGTGCTGGCCAACAGCCTGCGGCTCCCTGTCGCGACCGTGCGTCAGCGGGTCGGCCGGCTCGAGGCGGCCGACCTGTGCACGACGACCCCGACCGGGATGCTGATCACCGATCGGCAGGTGAGCGCCAGCAATCGCCCGGGCGTCTTCGAAGCGGTCGTTGAGCCGTTGCGTCGGGCAGACCGGGAGCTACGGGCGAGTGGCTTCTTCGAGGGCGTACAGTTGCCCCAGCGCGCCCCCGAGGAGGCTGTCAACCCGGTCCGGTCTGCCGCCGCCCACGGCGCCAAGTTCACTCTGCGGCTGCTGGGCGGCATTGCCGAAGATGTCGGCGATTATCTCGACGCGCTGATCGTCCTGAAGCTTGTGCGAACTCACGGCGCGCTACGGTCGCCATCGGAATTGGCCGTAGCCGTGGGAGCGCCCCCCGCCATGGTCGCCCGGCGTGTCGGCCGGCTCGTGTCCGACGGCGTCTGCACGCGAGTACGACCCGGTCGGGTGCACGGGTCGGCCCACGCCACCTGGTTGGCGAACTTCCGAAGGCGCAACGGAGAGTACCTCTTCCAACTGTTCGCCGGCCTCGCAGAGGTTGGCGTGCTCGACGCCTTTCGACAGGCCGAGTGATGGCGGTCGAGCTGGTGGCGCCCCGCAATAGTCTGCCGTCGGCACGGGCCGGCCCATCCTAGGTTGCGAATCCACAGTTCGTTCCGGCACGGTGGGGCCGGAGCCTTGGGGGGCGATATGCGGTTCGAACTCACGATTGCGATCATCATAGCGACCGCGGTGCTCGCACCTTCGGGAGCTGCTGCGCAGGTCGAGATGAGGTGCCGTCCCGGCCTTGGCGGACGGGAGATCTGCGAAGAAACGACGACCTCGCGTTGGCGGCGCGAAGATGCTCAGCGGCAGGCGGCTTCGCGGGCCGCGGAAGACGAGAGAAGCTCTGCACGGTCGAGCGCCGCTAGCTCCTCCAACGTGTATTCGTGGCGAGACGTGAAGCCGACGCCTTGCAGCAAGCTCGAAGCGGTTGGGACGATGGGCTCGAACTACTGCGAGGCGCGTGGGCAGGCCGCTGGGCGCAAGGCGATTGGGGAGTTGATTGCTCAGGGCAAGTGTGAGGACGCCTTGAAGCAGGCGCTCGCCACCGGCGATCTCGATTTCGCCCGCGAGGTTCGTGATTTCTGCCGCGTGTCAGCGCCTGCAAGCTGAGCACCATGTGCCCGCTCGGTCGCCCGCTTACTCGCAGCCGCCGCCGTCAGCTTGGCGCCACGCTGTGTCGGTCTGGCCTTCGCCTGGAGCGGGCAACGGGACACTGCGGTTTGCTGGCGCGAGGCCTTCGAATGGGGCGAGCCTTCCCTGAAGGAAGCTGCTAAGGGCCGGTCGACCAGGTCTTATACTCCGGCGGCCGGTCTGAAGGCTGCGCCTCGGCACGCCTCAGCCCCCGCAGACTGCGCGCCGCTTGGCCCATATCGCCGCCACAGGTGTCGAGCACCCGACAAATATCCTCATGGCTGACGCCGAATCGGTCGACGACGGCCTGGGCGTGGATGAAGGCCGTGTTGTTCTTCAGACCGTGCCCCAGCCGGTCGCGGTACTCGCCGATATCGATCTGCTGCACCAAGGCGCCCAGCGCTTCCGCGAGCTTCTGCTCGTGGCCCAGCTCGTCGTGGGCCGCATGCTCCGTGTTCATGGGAACTCCTTCCGGCCGACTCGACTCGAATCACCGCCAGGAGGTTCCCACCGTGCCGTCACGCCCTCGCGATGCCCTGCCGCCCAGCAAGCGCCAGTACGTCCCCCAGCCGATGCCGCGCTTCGCGGAGTTCCAGCACGCCCGACTGGTGGCCGAGCCGCCCACCGGCCAAGCCTGGCTGCACGAGATCAAGTTCGACGGCTACCGGCTGCAGCTGCGCATCGCCCGCGGCGAGGCCCAGGTCTTCACCCGCAACGGCCACGACTGGACGCAGCAGCTGCCTGAGCTGGCGGAAGACGCCGCCGAGCTCAGCCACGACTGCATCCTCGACGGCGAGCTCTGCTTCCTCGACGCGCACGGCAAGCCGACGTTCTCGGGCCTGCGCCGCGCCATCGGCCAGCGAAAGACCGCGCCCCTCGTGTTCTACGCCTTCGACGTGCTCTGGCGCGGCGACACTGACCTCAGGACCTTCGCGCTGAAGGATCGCAAGGACATCCTCGCAGAAGTGCTGGCGGACGCGCCATCCGACCGTATCCGGCTGGTCGAACCTCTACCGCAAAGCGGCGCCGCACTGCTCGCCGCGGCCTGTCGGATGAACCTCGAGGGCATCGTCTCGAAGCGCCGAGACAGCCGGTACAGCGCGGGCCGCAGCGACACCTGGGTCAAGTCGAAGTGCCGGCAGGCGCAGGAGTTCGTCATCGGCGGCTGGACGCAGGAGCCGGGCCGGCACTTCAAGGGCGTGCTGGTCGGCGTCTATGAGGGCCCTAAGCTGCGATACGTCGGATCGCTAGAGCGCGGCTTCACCAAGACACCCGGACTGTTGAAGCGGCTCGAGGCGCTAGCGATGCCTAGGTCTCCGTTCGCCGTGGAGAGCCCGCGCAAGACCCGCGAGGTGCATTGGGTCGAGCCGCAGCTGGTTGCGCAAGCGGAGTTCCAGGAGTGGACTGCGAGCGGCATGATCCGCCATGCAAGCTTCGTCGGCCTGCGCGACGACAAGGACGCGCGAGAGGTGGTGCGCGAACGGGCGAACGAGACGCCGATTTGACGGGTCAGCTAAGCGCCAGGAGCTGAACTCCCGAAGGGGACGACATCCGCGCTGTAACCGTCTGGCGCCTCCTCAATCTCCACATTAGGCCACGGCGTTGCCGGCACGGAACCAACGCCCCACGGTTCTCGGTTGTGGGCCCATGGATCGCGAGGCCGAGTACAGGGCGAAAGCGGATGCGTTCATGGCGCGCGCCGCGAACGCGGGTTCCGACGAGCAGCGCCGCGAGCTCGAGCTGGAGCTGATCACCAAGCCCTTTGCCTCCGAGCAGCTGCCCGAGAAGATGCGTCGCGTCCTGGACCACGCTGCGGCGACCGGTCGGGTCCCAGAGAAGTCCCGACAGCCGGCGGAGCCTACAGGCTGCCCTGGCGGCGCGAGCGCGTTCCTCCGCCCGTCGCCAGAGCATAACGCCGAAGCGACGGCTGTGCGGTGATCAGGGTTCAGCGCTCTGGGCGCGCTACCGTAGCGCGGACGTGTGATGCGCCAACGATCCGTTCGCAGGCTAGAGGAATATCACATTCGTGGGTGAGGCCAGTCCGCCCTTGCCCTCGTGCAGAAAGACGCGGCGCCTGCGCCGGACGGCTACGCCTGGAAGGTGCGGCAGCTTCAATCCGAGGCGAGAACCTTCGCAAGCGAACACGTCCGACCCCCTGGAGGCGGCTCTGGAGGCTGTCGCCGACACCGCCGAACAGGTCGCCGACGGCGGCGACGCCTACGGGGCGGGCATCCGGGATCTCGCCCCCCACCTCGCCCTCGCGAGCACCGGTTACGCGGGAACGCTGCGGGCAATCCGGCAGCGGTCGGGCAACTGATCGCTGCGCGAGAATGCGTCAGATCTGGGATGCGCCAATAGCGGAACCTGGGCTCCGGGTTGCAAGCCGCCCCTCAGACGACACGCTCGCCGATCGCTCCCGTCGTCCTCTGACGAGCGAAGGGCCAGGTCGTCAGGCCTCCAGCAAACAGCGACCACCAGACAATCACCGGCTGAAACGCCAAGCGGGGCAGATGGTAGGGCCACCAGGCGCCGGCTCCGTGGACAGCGACCGCGTCGAGCGCGTGCTTCATGTTCGCCGGGTAGACGCACACGGCGTAGAGCGCCAAGCCAATCGCGGCCGCACGGCGCAGGGGCGGAAGGGCGAGCAAGGCCGTCGCCCCGAGTATCTCGGCCACGCCCGTTGCGGCGATGACGAACTCAGGGTGCGGAACCCAGGCTGGGGTAATGCTCAGGAATGGAGCGGGCGACCGCAGATGCAGAATGCCGGCGAGCAGGAAGGCTAGGCCCAACGCGAGGCGCAGGATCCATCGGGCTGTTTCGAGCTTCGTCATTCTGCCAAGCCGCTCCTCTAGACCTCGATCGGGACTAGGCCCGGCTGCCTTGCTCCGCGCAGCTCCGCAGCCGATGGCGAGCTCACCCTTCGGTGAGCCCGCCAGGCCGCGTCGCCGAGGGCGCGCGGACCCGAGCTAAGCCGCTGCGGGACCCTGTTCCCCGTCGCGCTTCCGCAGATGCATTCGGATCTTCCTCGCCAGATCGTTCGGCGTGTCTTGGAACAGAACCATCGGCAGGTGGCGCTGCCGGCCGTTGGCCATGTGCACGAGCAGATGGGCCTGGGGACCATCCGGTTGGACGATCTCGACCTGCCGAATCTCGGTGAGCCGAAGGCTCATCCAGGTCCGGGCCAAGTAGACGAGGCCGCCATCTTCGATCCTGAGGCCCCACCCGCCGCGGGCGAACACGCAGTAAGCCACGTTCAGGTAGAGCCAGATGAAGTAGAGGCCGGCGAGCCACACGATCGGCAGGGCGACTGCAAAGCTCGACCGCTGCATGAAGCCCCTGAGCCCCCCCTCGTAGAGGAAGAACGGAAGGCCGTAGGCGCAGAGGATCAGGACGCCCGCGCCCACAAGCATCAGCAGCGTTCGGCCGGTTCGAATTTTTCCGATGTTCATCGCACTGCGCCTCCCAAGCCGCTCAGTTACAACCAATGAGTTCGCGTGCGGTAGCGTCGCCGATCGACTCCATGAAGATCCCACCTGCGAGCCCGCCAACGCCAGCGCCAATTGCGGCGCCCAGCGGCCCACCGGCCCACCCCAGCGCGAACCCGAGCTGGGCGCCGGCCATGGCTCCCGTCGTGCTATAGGCGAGCCGGGTGCCGTGGTAGACGGCGGCGTCGCCCTCAGCCATGCCTGCGGCGACACTATTGTTGTAACCGACGATTTCCGCCGTGGCCGAGAAGCCCAGCCCGATAAGGCCGAAGGCGCGGCCGCCGGCGCCGACGGCCTCGGGCCCGTACGTCCGTGCTGCGACCGCAATCGAGCTGTCGCCCATGACGCCGTAGATCTTCCCGCCGGCGTCCCACTGCTTTTGCCCGCCGATGCCAGCTGGGCAGCGGCCGCCCGAGTTCTCCGAACCGCCGACGCCGCCCGCGGAACCGATCCCGCCCGCAGAGCCCGAGAAGGTGACGAGATCGAGTCCCGATCCCACGCCCCGCCGCGAGAGCCGGCGACCCGTAACCACGATCTCGTCGCTGTGGAAGGAGACGCACGAGCCGACGTAGTCACAGCGGGCGGCGCCGCGGCGGAAGTCCGGTTCATAGCCCGAAAGCCCCACAGGCGCGGGCGATCCGCCGCTGAAGCCGCCGCCGCCCGGCATCGGCGTCACCGTCACCCCCTCGATCTCATTCAGGCCGAGCGGATCAATGCGGTTGACCGGATCGCCCTGAACGTAGGCGTACAGGTTCGGGCCTGCCGCGTAACCGATCGGGTCGGGTTGCAGGAACCGGCCGAGCGACGGGGCATAGGCACGCCCCTTGTAGTGGTAGAGCCCCGTCAGCGGCACGCGCACCTGGCCGGTGAACTGGAAGCGGCCTTGGTTGTTCGCGCCGGGTACGCCGTACTCGTCATAACGGTTCTGCACGAGCAGGCCCGTGGTGTCCGAATAGGCGACGACGGAACCGCGCTCATCAGCGCTCAGCCACCGCTTTTGGCCGTTCTCGTAGAGCACCAGTGGCTCGTCCTGACCGGGCCCATGCACGTAGCGCCGGCGGACGGAGCCGTCCGGCCAGTACTCCACCGCGATGTCCAGGCCGTCATAGACCAGGTTGCTGACGACGCCGCCTGCATCGATGCGCCGAACCCGGCTCAGCGGATCATAGGTCATCTGGGTGTCGCCGGCCCGGGTCAGGCGGTTGGCTTCGTCATAGCCGTAGGCCGTGACGCCGTCGGAGGTCAGGTTGCCGCGGCCGTCGTTCGTCGCGGGCCGGCCGTCCACCGAGGTCACCCGATTGCGTCCGTCGACCTCCACCTGCACGCCCGCGGCCCGATCCTCCAGACCGTAGGCGGCGTTGGAGTTGGTCCGCTCGACGATCTCGTTGGCGGCATTGTAGGCGAAGGTCCGCTGCAGGTCGCCGCTCGACCCCGGCAGGTCCAGGGTGAGGGTCTTCAGCCGCGAGATCTCGTCGTAGCCGTAGCTGGTCGAACTGCCGTCCCCGCGGGTCATCGTCCGTCGGCGGCCGAGCTCGTCGTAGGTGAACTGGGCGAGCAGAGGGCCGCCGCGATAGCTTTCGGAGAGGCGGGTCAGCTGGCCCGCCAGGTTGTGTTCGTAGGCCACGTTGAAGCCATCGGGGTGTTGCAGCCACTCCGGTCGTCCCGCGGCATCGTAGCCGCGGAGCACCCAGCCTGCCGGCCCGCCTTGGGCCGTGAGGCGTCCGAGCGCGTCGTAGCGCCGCTGGACCGTCTCGCCGCCCGCGGAAGCGGTGACCACCCGGTCGAGGTTGTCGTACTCGAACGTCGTGGCGATCGGCGCATCGATGGCCACGATCCGGCCTCGCGGGTCGCGCCGCAGCGAAGTCCAGGAGCCGTCGCGGCGGCGCTGGCCCGACGCAAGTCCGGTGGCCTCGTCGTAGAGCACCTCGGTGTAATCGCTGGTGGAGCTTGTCGTCGGGTCGGCCTGGGCCGGGAATCGCGTCCTCCAGGGCCGGTCGAAACGGTCGTACTCAAGGGTGGTGAGCTGCTGCTTGCCGTCGCGCGCCGTGGAGAGCCGGCCGTTGGGCGTGTAGGTCAGCACCATCTCCCGCTGCTCCGGCCGCCCAGCCGCCTCGATGACGGAGCGCACCTCGCCGGCCGCCGTATAGGCCAGACGCGTGATCCGGTCGGCGCCGTGCGCGCCCTCAGACGACGGCGTGCAGGCGTCCGCCGGCAGGCCTGAGAAGGCCGCAGGGTTCATCCGCACCGTGCTGCACTGCAGACGGTTGCCGGCATAGCTGTACTGGGTGAGCGTCTTGGGCTCCCCCTGCACCGTCTGGCGGACCTGGGTGATCCGGCCGGCGGCGTCCCGTACGTAGGCCTGGGCGTAAGCCGGCTGGAAGTTCAGCCAGTCCTGGTCGGACTGGCTCGCCACCGTACCCGCCTGCACCCAGCCGAGGGCGCCGTCCGGCGTGTAGCCGTAGCGGGTGGCGGCGGCCCGGATGCCAGCACCCTGACCATCCGGGTCCACGCCGACCGTGCCGACCAGCTGGCGCATGGCGTCGTAGCGGAACCGGGTCGTGTCATCGCCGGGAAGCGGGCCGTCTATTGTTCGCACGTCGCCATAGCGGTTGTAGGTGAAGGCCGTGGTGGCGCTCACGCCGTTCGACCGGCCGTCGCGCACCGTCACTTGAGAGACCTGCAGGTTGTTGGCCGCAGCCCCGCCCCGCGCGAAGCTGGTCACCACCTGGTTCTCGCCGCCGGCGCAGCCGACGCCCACGGTGCAGGCGCTCGTCTGAGTGAGGCGGTAGATCGGAGCGGGCGAGTCGCCGAGCACCCCCGGCGCCGTCAGGTAACGGGCGCGAAGCGGCGTGTAGACGTTGTCCACTTGCGCGCGCACGCCGTTGGCGTCGGCCGGACCGACGATGGTCTTCACGCCGCCGTGCGCCTCATAGGCGAAGTCCGTCCGCGCGCCGCCGACCACCTGCCAGTTCGGCTGGTTGCAGGTCTTCGGATTGGCGCAGGTTGCGTCGTAGCCGAACGTCGCGCGGGTGACGGACGTCCCGTCCTTGCCGATCTCGGTGACGCTCGTGACGTTGCCTCGGACATCGTAGCCGTAAGCGACCTTGTTGCCCTCCGGGTAGGTCACCTGGTCGACGCGGCCGTTGGCGTCGAGGCGCGATGTGGTGGTGCGGTTCAGCCCGACCGGGTCCAGCGTTTCACTGACCGGGCGGCCCCAGCGGCCGTTGGTCAGGACGACCCGCTGCTCGCCCGCCGGATTGGTGACCGTGGCGCGGAGATCCTTGTACCCGGTGGTGGTGTTGCGGATTTCTGTCCAGCTGTAGGACCAGGTCCCGGCCGGCGTCGTCACCGACTTCACCCGGTAGCGGCCGGCGGCGTCGTAGTACTGGATCTCGATCGACCGGCCCGTGCCGCCCTGGACGAGCCGGGTCAGACGTCCGCCCGCGTCGTAGGTATAGGTCGTCTGGCGTCCCAGCGAGTCCGTGGCCACCTTCTCGCCGGCCCCGTATGTCGCAGGACCGCTGTAGGCGGTCGACGTCCAAGAGCCGCTGGCGCACGCTGCGGCGGCCGGATCGCAATATTCCGTCGCGAGGTTGACCGCCGTGACGCGGGCCAGCTTCAGGGAATGTTCGTTGTTTGTTCCCTGATACTCGTATTTGAGAACGTAGCCGAGGCTGGAGGTGACGCCGATCAGGCGGCTGCAGCTCTTCCCGCAGGCGGTGTCGAACTGGTCGTAGGCGTAGGTCAGCTGCTCGCCGTCCGGCCTGACCATCTTCACGAGAAGGCCGAGGCCGCCTTGAAGGCCGCTCGCGCTCGTCAGCTCCTCGGAGAACGTGCTGACGGTCCCGTCGCGCCCGACATGGGTGTAGCTCCGGGCCGCGGCGTCATAGGTGAGCGTGTGCCCCTCGGCGCCCGCCATGGGGACGAACGGTCCGCGCCAGTAACCGCTGAACCGGGCCGCCACACCCCCGATGCTCACCGTGTAGATGTCGTTGTCGAGCTCGTCCTGGTCGACGTCGAAGGTGCCGGCGACGTTGTCCCGCAGGCCGAGCCCCAGATCCATCCGCGACAAGCCGCCCTCGCCCGGCGTGCCGACGGCGGCTTCGAGCCGGCTGAGCGTGAAGCGACCTGACGAGAGGTCGACCCCGCTCTCGTCCAACGTTGGGAAGGCCGTCGGAGCCGGTGCGGCCGGCGCGGTCTGCGCCCGCGAAGCGGACGCGCCGCCGAGGCCCGCCACGATGGAAACCGCGGCGGCTCCGCAGAGCAGCCACGCACGGGATACACGTTTAACGCGCATTTGATGAGTCCTTTGGGCGCCACGGGAGTGCGACGCAAGCACTCAACTTGTGGGCGAATCTCCCAGGATCAACCCCTGGAGTTCGTATTATGTTCTGGCCTAGGCTGTGGCGGTACAGCTTTCGAGAATCTGCCTTAGACCCCTGGAACACATCCAGAACGATAACTACCTTTGGTTGCACTCGCCCCATCCCTTGGAGATCGTTATGACCCGCACAGCTCGACCCGGCTGGACCGCCGCCCTCAGTGTCGCCTCGGCCGCGTCCGCCGCCCTGCTCGCCCACGGCGCGGCCGCGGAGACCTTCCGCTATGACGCCGCCGGCCGCCTGGTTGGCGTTATCGCCCAGTCGGGTGCGACCCGAGCCTATGCCTACGACGCCGCCGACAATCTTCGTACCGTCACCCTGGGCGGCGCGCCGTCTACGCCGCCGCCCAGCACGGGCGGCGTGACTTGGAACGGCGCGACGGCTCCCACGGGCTGGAGCGTTACGAACGGGGGCCTGAGCGCCGCCTTCGACGGCTCCGGCGGCGGGGCGCTGAACGCCACCGTGGGCGTCTCCGGCGGCGAGCACGAATTCTCCGTCACCATCCGCGATCCGCGCACCTCCCAAGTCGGCCTCACCCGGCGCGAGGCCAGCCCGCAGGATATCGGCGGCGATGCCGACTCCATCGGCATGCGCCATGACGGCCGCATTTACGGAAACGGCTTCCAGCTTTACGCGGACCTGGGCGGCGCACCCGCCAATGGCGACGTGATCACGGTGCGCTATAAGAACGGCGCCGTGTGGTTCCGGCGCAACGGCGGCGCCTGGAACCCCGGCAGCGGCGTGGCCAACGCCGATCCGGCCAGCGGCGTTGGCGGCCTGCCGGCGCCCGCCTTGGACGCCGCCCGCCCCCGGCTCTTCCCGACCGTGTTCGCTGAGAACGATGGGGCCGGCGGCGCGCCCCCTGTGCGATACGACGCCAACTTCAGCCAGTGGGGCGGCGCCGTCACTCCAGCACCGTCCGCCGCCACCTGGGACCCCGCCCGCCTGCAGTCCGGCTGGACGCTGTCTGCCGACAACCGGACGGCAAGCTTCGAAGGCTTCTCCGGCGCCGTCGTCGGAACGCCGGGATATGCATCCGGCGACCATACCTTCTCGGTGACCGTGAGGTCCCCGCAGACCACCCAGATCGGCCTGACGCGCCTGGAGACGAACCCCACGGGCGTCGACGTCGGCAGCACCGCCGACTCGGTAGGGATCCGCCACGACGGTCGGATCTACGGCGACGGCTTCCAGGTCTTTGGCGACCTTGGGGGTCCGCCCGTTGAAGGCGACGTGATCACGGTCCGGCTGAAGGACAACCGGGTCTGGTTCCGCCGCAACGGGGGCGCGTGGAACCCGGGCTCCGGCGTCGCCAACCCCGATCCCGCCACCGGCGTAGGCGGCATCCCCGCGCCCGCCCTCTCGTCGGCGCACCCCAGGCTGTACCCGTACGCCTATGCCGAGAACGACGGGCCGGGCGGCGCCGCTCCCGTCCGCTACGAAGCCAACTTCCAGAGCTGGTAGGCGCGGGTCCCGCACCCGCCATCGGAGTCCCTGAATGTCCCAAGCACCATCCCTCGCGACGATCGAGCGCCTCGCCGTCCTGGCGCTGGGGGCCCTGATCGTCTTCGCCCTCGTCTACGTGATCCTCTCCGGCCGCCCGCTCCCTGCCAGCCAGGCGGCGCCCATGCGCCTCCTGCTGGCCCTGGCGGCATCGGTGTTCGGCGCCTTCCTCCCCGGCGCCGCCCTGCGCATCGGCTACCAGCGGAACGGCTTGGCGGTTCGGGCTGCGGGCGCCGCCGCCTTCTTCGTCCTCGTGTGGCTCGGCGGACCTCGCGTCGCGCCTGGCCTGACCCCCGAGCCGCCCGTCGTGGCGACCCGGGCCTGACCGGAGGCTCCCATGCAGATCCACAACCATCGCCTCACCCAGGGCTGGCGCCAGGCCTCGCCGAACCAGGGCGGGCCTCTCAAGGCGCCGACCCTCATCGTACTGCACTTCACTGCGAGCGGCGGAGCTGGGCCCGAGGGCGACGCCGACTACTTCCTGTCGCCAAACGCCCGCGTTTCCGCCCATGCGGTGGTGGGCCGAGACGGCCAGATCCTGCAGACGGTCCCGTTCGACAGGACGGCCTGGCACGCTGGCAGGTCGGTCTGGCGCGGCGTCCCCAACTGCAACGACTTCTCGCTGGGTATCGAGATCGACAACTGGGGGCGGCTGCTCCGGTCCGCAGACGGCCAGGTGCGGTCCTGGAGCGGCGATCCGGTCGATCCCGCCCGGGCCGTCGAGCTCACGCACAAGCACGAGCGCCACGCCGCGTTGTGGGAAATCTATCCGGAACGGCAACTCGCGGCGCTCACGACCCTCGTCGCGGCGCTGTTGAAGGAATACCCATCCCTGCAGGAGATCGTCGGCCACGACGACGTCGCGCCGGGGCGGAAGGCCGATCCCGGGCCGGCCTTCCCCATGGACCGGCTGCGGGACGTGGTGCAGGGCCGCACGCCGACGGCGCCGCACATCCACCGCAAGGTGGTGGCCCATCGCCTCCATGCGCGCGGCGGACCTGGCCTGGAGTTCGCGATCCTGGGCGCCTTCGCGCAGGGCCAGAAGCTGCAGGTTCTCTACGACAGCCCAGGTCCCTGGGCGCAGGTCACGGGATCGACGGTGGAGGGTGAGACCGTCACAGCCTGGGTCGCCGATCAGTACCTTCGCTGACCCCGAGATCCGAACAAGAAGGAGGGCGCGCCGGATCGTCACCGGCGCGCCCTCGCTTCAAAAGCGGCCAGCCTCCTCCACGACCTGCATCGCGCCGGCGAGCTCGCGCTGCAGCACGGCGAGCAGGCAGACGCCAACATTGTGGCGCGTCCTGTCGCAGGGATCCGGCGGCAGGGCCGCCAGCAGCTCGCCCGCCTCGATTGCCGCGAGCAGGGACTGCACTTCGGCTAGGCGTCCCCAGATGCGCTCGAACAGTCGTTCTTCCCCCTCAGCCACGCACTTCCAATCCACCATCGCGAGTTCCTTCTATGGTCTGCTTCCGCAGCGCCGGCCGGCCCGGGATGGGGCCCAGCCGCGAGGTGCAGACTAGAACATATTAGGAACATTCGCAGCTTATTGTTGTATGTTTCATACAATCACGACCGCTTTTGACGTTCGGTCGCCAAGCGCGCAGCTGACGCGCTACCGGCCGATGAACCGGCGCAGAGCCGAGCTAACGGCCAATCGAACGGAAGGGCGGCGCTTCTTGCCCGGCAATCGCGAGCTCGAGCCTGCTGCTGCAGCAGCTTGCAGCGCCAGGATCGCCGCTGGCGCCGCTCGTTCGCTCAGGGCCGCAACGGCGCGTTGCGTGGCGTTGTTTCCATGGATAACCTCGTTCCGCGGAGCAGACAGACAGCCGCGGCCTCCCATCTTCTTCGAGCCGGGTCACGAAGGGCGGCTCAGCCCAGTGCATCCAGGCGTAGAACATGAGCTGCAGTCCGATCTCCCGGTCCCGGTCGCCGGCCCGCCACTGCGCCTTCAGCCGGCGGACGCACCCAGTGGCGCCTTGAACGTTGAAAGACCCGAACCGCCTACAACATCGCGAGGAGACGTTCGCCGCTTGAATCTACGCACCGCCAACCGGCGCCGCCGGGCGCGCCGCCGCCGGCGCCCGTCGCCCCATGACATACCCTACGTCCGCTACATCCAGCGGCTTTACGGCAGGACCCTCGCGGAGGGCGAAGCGAGCGTCGGCCTCCGGCTGCGGGCGATCGTCGCCGACGGGGTGGAGATCGCGACAGAGCCGGGCGAGGACCGGACCCGGCTGAACGTCTCGCTTCGCGACGGGCGCATCGTCGACGTCTGGGACTTCGGGTGAGGCCCGCCCACGGACCTTGGTCGGACCGGGGCCTGGTGCGGTTTGCTCAGTGGCGCCGGTCCAGCACGACGATCGGAACGCACCCGGCCTGGCGCCATTCCGAGGCCGCAAAGGCGTACTGGCCGGGGAAATCCTCTAGCCGGAAGGCCTCAGCCTCAATGATCCGCGGCTGAACCTCCCGCTTCCAGAAGGCGAAGCACTCTTCGAGCGGGATCGTTGCGGCCGGAAGGCCGGGATCCCGCACCACGAACTGAACCGCCCCGGCCCTCAGGAGGTCGCGGATCTCGGCTTCCGTGAGGTCGCGCTCCCGCACGGCCGCCGCGAAGAGAGCCGGCAAGCTGTCCCCGCCGGGCTCTCGGCGGGACCTGTCACCCTCTCGCGGGGCGCTCATTTCGAAGGCTCGAAGGACATCTTATGAGCCAACGCTCCCCGCGCGCTCCTGATCCGTGAGGCGCGGGACCGCATCCTGGACGGGCGCTTTCATGACTTGCACGTCTTGCGCAAGCGCTCCAAGCCAGCTTAACCGTAGAACGGGAACGCGGCGGCCGTAACCGCCGCGCTTGGGGGATTATTCAATGCGCGCGCTCCTGGCGCTGGCCGCCGCCTGCCTGCTTGTCGCCGGCTGCACCACCACGAACACCAAGGTCGCCCTGGGCAGTACGAAGCCTGCCGCAGGCGCCCGCGTGGTGATGCTGCAGCCGGAGGTGCAGCTCTCGTTGCTCACCGCCGGCGGAGTGCAGGATCCTCGCGCGGATTGGAGCAAGGCTGCGAAAGCCAACCTCTCCCGCGAACTCGAGGCGCAGCTCAAGACCCGCGCCCACGGCCTGAAGGTGGTCGACACCGAGACCGCCAACGCAAGCGCCAACGCCCAGCTGCTGCGGCTTCACGAGGCGGTCGGCAACTCGGTGCTGCTGTTCAGCTATGGCCCGTACAAACTGCCGACCAAGACGCAGTTCGACTGGACGCTGGGCCAGGGCGCACAGGCGCTCGCCGCCGAGCACCAGGCCGACTATGCCCTCTTCGTCCAGGCGCGCGGCACCTATGCCAGCGGCGCCCGGATTGCCACCGCCGTGGGCCTGAGCCTGGTGGGGGTCTCCGTGCCGCTGGGCCAGCAGCAGGTGTTCGCCTCCCTCGTCGACCTGAAGACCGGCAAGGTGGTCTGGTTCAATGTCGCCGTCGCCGGCCCGCAGGCCGACATGCGCGAGGCGGACGGGGCGGCCGCGCTGACCACCGCCTTGCTCAAGGACGTCCCCCTCTGATGCGGCGCACCGCCTTCCTCGGCGCCGCCGCGGCCGCCGCCCTTGTCGGCGCGGCCAGCGCCGAGCCACGCGAGCCGGGCCAGACGCCGAAGCTCGACAGCGCCGAGGCCGGCATGTGGGACGTCATGGCCAAGGCGGAAGCCGAGGCGAAGCGGTCGGCCGACCTCAACACCGACCCGGCGCTGAACGCCTATGTGCGCGAGGTGACCTGCAAGGTCGCCCAGGCCTACTGCCCCGAGCTGCGGGTCTACGTCATGGACCGTCCCCTGGTGAACGCCACCATGGCCCCCAACGGCTACGGCGAGGTCTGGTCCGGCCTGCTGCTTCGCGCCGAGGACGAGGCCGAGCTCGCCTTCGTGCTCGGCCACGAGGTCACGCACTACGTCGAGAATCATTCGATCGAGCGGCACACCGCCCACAAGAACCGTCAGAACCTGGTGATGGCGCTGAGCGTCGGGGTGGCCGTCGGCGGGGCGGTCGTGGCCGCCAACGCCGGGCCCTACGGAGATCCCGGCGCAGTGCTCGACGCCACCGGCAGCCTCATCGACGCGATCTACCTGTCCTCGATCGCCGCCTACTTCCGCTTCTCCCGCGACAATGAGAACGAGGCCGACATCAAGGGCGTCCGCCGGGCTTCGGCCGCGGGCTACCGGGGCGACGCCGCCCCCGGCAGCTGGCGGGACATCATGGCCGAGACCGCGGCCTCCGACTTCGACAGGGTCCGGCGCAGCGACGCGCGGCTGGGCGTCTTCGATTCCCACCCTCTGAACGCCGACCGCGTCCAGCGGCTCGAGGCCGAGGCCAAGACGCTGCCGGCCGCCGGCCAAAGCGGCCGCGACCGCCACCGCGCCGCCATCCGCCCGCACCTGGCCCGCTGGCTGAAGGACGACCTCCGCCGCCGCGACTTCGGCCAAACCCTCTACATCCTCGACCGTCTGGCGGTCGGCGGCGAGGACGCCGGCGTCATCAGTTTCTACCGCGGCGAAACCTACCGCCTGCGCCGCCGCGACGGCGACGCCGCCCTGGCGGAGGCCGAATACGCCGCCGCCGCCCAGCATCCGGACGCCCCGGTGGCGGTCTGGCGCGAGCTCGGAGACCTGCGCCGCAAGCGCGGCGACACCGCCGGGGCGGCTCAGGCCTACGCCGCCTACCTTGAGAAGGCCCCCGCGGCCGAAGACGCCTGGCTGGTCCAGGACGCCCTGCAGACCCTGAAGAAGGCCTCCTCCTGATGCGCACGCTCCGCCCCGGCCTGCTGCTCGCCGTCACCGCCGCCCTGCTCGCGAGCTGCGGCGGCATCCCCCGCGTCGCCCCCGGCCCGCTCAAGGTGGGCTCGGCGCAGGTCACGGTCGGCCGCAACTGGTCCGACGTCACCGCCCTGCTCCCCGGCGCCAGCAAGAAGGTGCGGGTGCTGTCGATCGACGGGCCGCTCCTCAACCGCCTCTACGTCACCGACGGCCTCGCCCCCGGCGACTACCTCGTGAAGCGCCAGGCCAAGGAGCGGCCCACCCCGCTGATCCGCAGCGACATGACCGTCACCGAGCGCATCGAGTTCGTGGCCGACAGCCTCTCGGCCATGGACTACCAGCGGGTGGAGACCAGCCGCCCCCGCCCCGCCACGCTCAACGGCAAGCCCGGCGTCCGCTTCGACATCGCCGCCAAGACCGAGGACGGCCTCGACATCAAGGGCGCCGCCGTCGCCGCCGAGGTCGAGGGCCGGACCTACCTGGTCGTCTACCTCGCCCCGCAGCAGCACTACTACGAGGCCACCCTCGCCGAGGTCGAGGCCATCATGGCCTCCGCCCGGCCCGGCGCGTGACGCCACCGGCGCCACCACCGCACCGCCACCACCGCACCGCCACTCAAGCCCCGTCTCCACCGAGCGATCCCGCAGATGCTTCGATCCGTCGCCGTCGCCCTGATCGCCGCCGCCGGCGCCGCGCAGGCCGGGCCGAAAATCAGCGTCCCGAGCGATCCCCGCGCCGCCTATGAGCTGGTCAGCCGGTCGACCCTGCCGAACGGCCGCCTGAGCGTCGTCACTAAGCGCTCAGGCCCGAGCGGCGTCAGCTACAGCCGCCGCGAGATTGACTGCCGCGCCATGACCTTCCGCTACACCGGTGACGGGGACAGCCTGGCGGCCCTCGACCGGCCGTACGCGAAGGGGACGATGGGTCCGCTGACCCCGCAGAGCATCAGCACCTACGTGGCCCAGGCGGCCTGCCGCTGATGCGAGGCGACCGCGTGTCCACACGTCCCCCCCGCCGCGGCGGCTCCGTGCGAGCCCAGGGACCGATCTCTCCTCAAGGCCAACGATGACCCTCCCCGAACTGGTCGACGCTCAGAACATCAGCGCGGCGGCCGCCGTGCTCACGGTTCTTGTGGCCGGCATCGCCGCGTGGATCGCGCTCGCCCAGATCGCCGCGAACCGCAGCCAAGCGCGGGAAGCGATCGCGATGGACACCCACCGCCAACTGCTCTGCCTTTGCATTGAGCGCCCGGAACTCAGCTCCTCGACGCTGATGCTCAAGACGCTCCGGCGGAAAACCTTCGCCGGCATCGAGGACGAGGCCACGATGACCCCGAAGACCGAGCGAGCGCTGTGGTTCGCCTCCTATCTCCTCAACACCATCGAGCAAATTCTCGAGAGCAACCCGAAGGACGTCGCGTGGCGCAAGACCATGACGGCTCAGGCGGGTTACCACCGCGCTTTGCTGGAGGAGGTCTGGCCCGGATGGGCGGAACACTACGGGCCTGGGCTCAGGACCTTCATGAGGGACGACGTTGGCCTTCCGTCGTAGCGGAGCATCCGTCGCCGCGCTGAACGGCGCGCTCGCAGCCGTGGCGCTGGCGTCGTCCGCGCCAGCGAGCGCGCACCCCGGCGGGCTCAACGCCGAGGGCTGCCACAACAACCGCAAGACCGGCGACTATCACTGCCATCGCCCCCAAGCCGCGGTGGGGCCGGACCGCCGTCCTGCAACCTTGAAAGCCGACGGCCCCGCCTTCCCGAACTGCACGGCCGCGCGGGCCGCGGGCGCCGCGCCCGTCCGCCGCGGCGAACCCGGCTACGGCCCGCACCTCGACCGCGACGGAGACGGCGTCGGCTGCGAGCGCTGAGGCCTCACCCCGCCCCGACCTTGGGCGAGGTCAGCTAACCCACGACGCCCGCAGAGGTCCGACTCCAACGGCGGGAGCTCAGCCGATGAAGGCCGCCAGCATCCGGACCACCAACAGGCCCACACCGACCGCCAGGATCACTCCGCCGATCGAAGCCGGCGCCGCGCTCGAGCGGCTGACATGCGAAATCCCGGACCCCGGAAAGCCGACTGTGGTCGTCTTCTGTCCGCGCGAGTTGACGGAGAGCTCGACGCCCTTTGGTCCGGCCGTGACGCTGGTCGTCAGGCCGCGCCTGCTGGCAGTCAGGTTGACCCGGACGCCCGGCGCCACCTTGATCCGACGCGTGACGCGAAAGCCCAACCCATTCCCCTCCCCGTCCGCGGCGACCTGCATAACAGCCAAGCTTCACGGACGCCTCAAGCTCTGGCTGTGGCTGCTTCCCCTTGTTGTGGCTGGCCCCGCGCTTGCCGATCCATGCAAGGCGATACCCGACCGCGGCCCGCTACCGCCGGGGTTATCCCGCGGTAAGACCTTCACAGGCCGAGTCGTCTACGTGGGGGACGGAGACTCCCTCTGCGTGGCGCGCGGCCCACGACCAGACAGCTGGATCGAAGTCCGGCTGGCCGACTTCTACGCGCCCGAACTCGACACGCCGGCCGGCCAGGCCGCGAAGGCAGCTCTGAGCGCCCTGACGCTGGGCCGCACGCTGACATGCAGAGCCCACCACCGCTCCTGGGACCGCGTCGTCGCGACGTGCCGTCGAGATCGCCAAACGGTCGGCGGTCTGATGCGAAGAGCCGGCGTCGCGGAAGGTGGGCGCGGCCGCAAATGACTCGCGGAGTACCGCTAGCCCCATCGGCCAAGGCAAGTTCCAGCGATCGAATGCGACCAGTATCCAAGACGATGGGGGGCAACGGCTGAACCCACCGCACGGACGTACACGCGGGTTCAGCTATGCGCCATTAGCGGACGTTGGCCCACCGCCCGAAAGCGGACCCTTCCGGAGGTAGGTTGACCCGAGCCAGTCTCGGCGTGCGGTTCCTGAATTGAGGGTGCCTTGCCTACGCCCCTGACGAAGAGCCGCTGCAAATCGCAGCTCAAAGACCTGCGCTCCGGAGAGCTCCGGCAAGCTGTGGCCGAGCTCACAGGGTAAGCCCGCCGTCCACCACGAGGGTCTGGCCTATGACATAGCTGGCAAGCGGGGACGCGAGGAACAGCACCGCGCCTGCGATCTCGTCAGGGCAGCCGGGACGGTTGAGGGGGATGCTGGCGAGCACGGCCGCCCGCCGGCCGGGATGATCCGTCGTAGCGCGCGTCAGCTTGGTCTCCACCAGACCTGGGGCGACAGCGTTCACGCGCACACCGTCAGGGGCCCAGGCTTGGCCGAGTGTCCGAACCAGGCTCGTCACCGCGGCTTTCGAGGCGGCGTACGCCGGATTGCCTCGGTTCGCGCGGAACGCGGAAACCGAACTGACGATCACTAAACTGCCCCCCGCCGCGACGAGGGCAGACCGGTGGCTTCGCGCGACATCCATGACGCTGCGCAGGTTCACCGCCATCACCTGGTCCCAGCCTTCCGCCTCGAACTCGGCTCGTCCGTACAGCACCACCCCCTGGCATAGGACAAGCGCGTCGAGACGCGGCGGCGGCGCGACCGCCTCGATCGCGCCGCGGTCCGCAACGTCGACTCGCCGATAGGTCAGGCCTGCGAGGTTGGATCCGCGCTCCCCGGCGTAGGCCGATGCGTCGCGCCGCGTGCCCCAGACCTCCACGTCCGCACCGGCCCGCCGGAACGCCTGGGCGACGCCGTTGCCGATGCCGCTTGAGCCGCCGACCACGACCACCGTCTTGTCCTGGAAATCGATCATCTACACTCCGGGCTGCGCGAAGAGTCCGCCCGGGCGCTCGACGGCCCGGGCGGAGAGGCAGGCGCTGACGGGAGGCGATCAGCGCCGCGGAAGCTCAGGGCTAGATGTGGCGTGCGGCGTCTGGGCGAGCGCGGACGGCGTCGTCGTGCCGGAACATGATGTGGTCGATTGTCCCGCGGCTGGCTCCGGCGCGCAGGAGCGAGCCGAAGCCCTCAGTCCATTCGCGATACCGTTCAATGCGCCCGTCCGGTGTCAGCAGGAACTGCGACGCGCCGTCGACCACCACGCGCTGAGCGCCCACCGGGTTCTTCAGCTCGAAGCTATGCAGCCAGTGCGCATAGCCGGTGCGGCCGTCGGACACCGGATCGATCATCTGCCACCGGAACGCGCCGGCATCGCGGAACCATTTGTCCCGGAACATCCGCTCGATGGCTGCAGGGCCGGCGAAGTCGCCGTAGACCAGGTCGTGGTAGACGCCATCGGCGCTGAACAGGGCCGCGATCGCGGGCGGATCGCCGGTCTCCACGGCCGCCGCGAACCGGTCGACGATGGTGCGGAAACTCGCCGCCGCATCGAGCGGCAAGCCGTAGAGGGTGGTCATGAGGCTGTCCTTTCGCACCCGGTGATCACTGGTCGCAGGGGGCGCCGTCGGCGAAGGCGCGCATCACCACCGGCTTGGTGGTCAGCGGTCGACGTTTTGCCGCGACTTCCAACAGGGCGACGCCCAGGCCGGAGCGATCGGGGATATCGACGAAGCCATCCGCCAAGTGCGGGATCCAGTCGACGACGTCGTGGCCGAGCAAGCGGTCGCCTGATACCAGCGCATGGTCCTCGAGGCCCGTCGTGTATTCCTGGATGGCGAAGTTGGGCACGGCGGCCGCCACCTGCAGGCAAGCCGCAAGGCTCACGGGCGATAGCGGGCTGTGCGGCGCGATCTGGACGCCCGAAGCCTCGGCGATCGCCGCGATCTTGCGGGCTCCGGTGATGCCGCCGCAGACCCCAAGGCTGATGCGCGCGAACTGGCATCCCCGGCGGGCGAAGAGCGCTTGGAACTGGTGGATGCCGATGAAGCGCTCGCCTGTGGCGATCGGAACCGGGCTGGCGGCGGCCACCGCTGCCATGCCGTCGAGATCCTCGGGGCGGATCGGATCCTCCGCCCACATCGGGCGGAAGGGCTCGATCTCGCGCAGGAAGGTGAGCGCCTGGGCTGGCGTGAGGCGCCGATGCAGCTCGATCAGCAGGTCGCAGTCCTCCCCCACGGCCTGGCGGAACAAGGCGACGTTGCGCACCGCGTCGTCGATGAAGCGGATGTGCGACTTCGACAGCGGCACGTCCTCGCCCTCGTCCAGGAACGGGTTGAGGTGCCCCACCGCCGTGAAGCCAGCTTCGCGCAGGGCCGCGCAACGCCGCGCCACGGCGTCGGCCGTTCGGTCGTAGGCATGACCGTAGACCCGGGCGCGGGTCCGTACGGGACCGCCCAGCAGGGTGTGGATGGGCGCCTCGTGGGCCTGGCCCTTCAAATCCCACAGCGCCACGTCAATCGCCGAGATCGCGGCGTTGATGGCGTGTCCCTGGAAGTAGGCGAAGCGATGCATCACGTTCCAGTGGTGCTCGATCGGTCCGGCGTCGCGCCCTTCGAGGTAGGTCGCGAACTTGGCGATCGCGGCTTCCGCCGCTTCCACATGGCCCCAGGCGCCGGCTTCGCCGACGCCAGTGCGGCCGTCGTCGGTCGTCACGCACGCATAGAGGAACTGGCCGATCCGTGTCGGCCGGACGGAAACGATCTTCATGGGAGTGTCCTGGGCGACGGCTTAGTTACGCCGGAGGAAGGCGGCGAGGCTCTCCACCGCTTCGTTGGCTTCCGGCAGCAGCGGCGCCATCAGCTGATGCACATGCGGCATGTGCCGCCAGATCTCGAAGGTGACCGGGACTCCGGCGGCCGAGGCCTTGGCGGCGAAGCGCACGCTGTCGTCCAGGTAACCTTCGGTCTCGCCCGCCTGGAGGAAGACCGGCGGGAGCCCGGCGAGCTCCGCGTGCAGGGGCGAGACTCCTGGGTGCAGTGGGCCCACAGGCGCGTAGTAGAGCGAGAATTGCTTCCCGCCTCCGATCACCTCGGCCGGGCTCAAGGTCGCGCCCGACTGGGTGAGGTCGACGCCCGGCGACATCGCAGCGATCGCGTTCGGGGAGCGTCCGCCGCCATCCCGAAGATCAAGGGCCAGAGCCAGCGCCAGGCCGCCGCCGGCGGAGTCGCCCACCAGGTAGGTCTTGGACGGTGCGGGCGCGTGGCCCGGCATCCCGGCCAGGAGTGCGCGGTAGCCGCTGCGCGCATCCTCGAGGGCCGCGGGATAGGGATGCTCCGGGGCCAGCCGATAGTCGACCGCCAAGGCCGCGCATCCGCTCTCGCGCGACAGGCGCGCAATGAAGAAGCGGTAGCTGTCGACGTCGCCCATCGCATAGCCGCCGCCATGGAGGTACAGCAGCCGCCGCCCGGGGTCGGCGCCCTCAGCCAGGATCCATTCACCGCGCAGCCCGCCGTCGAGCCGCACCGGCCGGCATTGCGTCACGCCTTCCGGCAGCTCCGGGCGGACAGGGAGGCCTCGGGCCAGCAGACGGGCCAACGGCGTGTCCAGCGGTTCGCGCAAGCGGAACTGCGGCGGGTTTTGCGCTAGGCCTTCGGGCTGGAAATAGGTCGGGACCATGCCGCGCATCAGCACCTCGAAGTGCGCGAGGACCTCAGCCATCTGCGGCGAGGGACGATCACCCCCGCGGTAGATCGGTTTCATGCTCGTCTCTCCTTGAGGCCTACCCGCGGGAGGTCGGACCGCTGCCCGAGCGGGGCCTGCCGCCAGAAGCGCCAGGGCCGCTGGCGCCGCTCCGCTCACCCCGCGCCGGGTGATGTCGCGTCCGGTCATGCTCAGAACGACATGCCCAAGGTCACGCCATAAGTGCGAGGCGGTAGATACTGGGTCTCGACGGGGCTGCCGAGCACAGCGCCCCCGACGTTGATCCGGCCGGCCACCAGTTCGTCCGTGGCGTTGCGCACCCAGATCGAGGCTTCCCAGCCGGCGCCGTCGGGCCGCCAAGCCACCCGGCCGTTCCAAAGGCCGTAGGCCTTCTGGGCGGACGACAGGTCGTTGAAGGCCCGGAAGTAGATCCGGGACTTGTAGCTGTAGTCGACGCCGAACAGCAGCTGGCCACCGCGGAGGCCAAGGGCGTACTCCGCGCCCAGGTTCACCGCCCACTTGGGCGTGGCTGTCAGCCGGTTGCCGGCAAGGTCGAAGACCTGGCCGCCGCGGGCCGGATCGGGGGCCTGATATCGATCGAAGTTGGCGTCCAGCCAGGTGACGGCTCCGTTCAGCGACAGGCCGCCGCGGGTGGCGAAGGTGACCTCGGCTTCCGCCCCATCGATGGTGGCCTCGGCGGCGTTGGTGATCAGCGGCAGGAATTCCTGGATCTGGAACACCTGCAGGTCCTCGTAATCCATACGGAACAGCGACACGTTCGCGGTCAGCCGCGGATCCGCGAAGGCGGTCTTCAAGCCGATCTCGTAGTTGGTCACCGTCTCCGGCTCGTAGGCGACGCCCTGGAAGCCCCAGACGTTGAACCCGCCCGGCTTGAAGCCCCGGCTGACCGTGGCGTAGGCCGACACGTCGGACGTCAGCCGGTAGGTGACCGCCGCCCGCGGGGTAAAGGACGTCCAATCCTCCTTCAGGCTGTCGGCGAGCAGAAGCGGCCCGCTAACGCCGCCGAAATAGAACGCCTCGTCGGCGCGCTTGCTATCGCGGCCCCATCGCGCGCCTACGGTCAGATCGAGCTTGTCGCCGGCGTGCCAGGTCGCGTCGCCGTAGATGGCGATCGCTGTTGTCCGGACGCCGTCAATCAAGCCTGCGGCGGAGTTCGGCGAGAGCGGGAACGGGATATTCAGCAGGCCGTCGGCGTCTTCGTCGAACCAGAACAGGCCGGCGACCCATTCCAGGTCCCCGCCGGTGCGCGACAGGGTCAGCTCCTGGCTGAGCTGGTCCTGCTTCTCGATGGAAGGATCGAAGCCGGCGCCGGCGATCTGAGTGCCGTCGATGTCGTAAACGAGGGTCGACTTCATCCTCCGGGCAGCGGAGAGCGAGGTCAGGGTCAGGTCCCCCAGGTCCCAGGTGACATTGAGAGATCCCCCCAGGTACTCGGCGTCGTACGACTTGGGATGGTCGTGATTGACCGCCCGGCCGGGCGCGAAGACGCCGCCGGCCAGTTCCTGCGGCGTCGCGATCGCCGGATCGAACCGGCGATCGGGGGTGATCCCGCCGTAGCCGCCGACGGTGCGGACGTCGGCGCTGAGGTCGATCTGAAGGGTCTCGGTGGGCAGGAACCGCAGCCGCACCCGCGCATCGGCTTCGTCAGCGTCATCGTAGCGCTGGCCGTTGAAGAGGTTCGGGGTGTAGCCCTCGTGGTCCCGCGTCTTGAAGGCGACGCGGCCGAGCACCTTGGAGCCGAAGATGGGACCGCTGACCGCGCCCTCGGTGACCACCAAGTTGTAGTTGCCGAGCGTCAGCCGACCGTAGCCCTCGAATTCCGGCGTCGGAGCCCGCGTCATGATGTTGACGGCGCCGCCGGTCGCCCCACGGCCGTAAAGCGTGCCCTGAGGACCGCGCAGCACCTCGATGCGTTCGACGTCAAAGAATGCGCCGCTCTGGTAGAGGCGGCGGGCCAGATAGACCCCATCCTGGTGAACCGCGACGCCTGGATCTGCCGAGACCCCGCTGGTGTCGTTGCCGATCGCGCGGACCGTCACCAGCGTGCTGCCGAAGAACTCGCCCACGTGGATGCCGGGCACGAGCTGCTGAATGTCGCGCATGTCGGCCACGCCGCGGGCCTGCAGGGCTTCGCCGTCGAGAGCCGAGATCGCGATCGGAGTGTCCTGCAGCGCTGTCTCGCGGCGCTGCGCGGTGACCACCACTTCGCCCACCTCCTGCTGAGCCGCGGCCGGCGCGGCGACGGCCCAGGCGGCCGTCGTCAGCAGGAGCGCCATCGCGCCAGGACCACTGAGTCGCTCGTGAACGCGCGCCATCTCACATCCTCCCCTTAGCCGTCGTTGCTCACGGCTATTACTTACTTACCGGTAAGGCATTGAAAAGGTCAATAGCGTCTTGACCGCAGCTTTTCGCCTTCGGGTTGCATCTTTACCGGTCGTTCGGTAAAGCTGCGGCACCTGGGAGGCGACCTTGAGCGAGACGGTGACGTTCGGCGGCGCGCGGCCGCAGCGCGATTTTCCGAAGAAGAAGCTGGCCGTGCTGCAGGCCGCGGCGGCGGCTTTCGTGGAGAACGGAGTCGCCCAGACGAGCCTCGACGACATTGCAGAGCGGCTGAAGGTCACGAAGCCCGCCGTCTACTACTACGTGAAGAGCAAGGACCAGATCGTCGCCGAGTGCATCGCTCTCGCCCGCGCGGACGACGAGGCCAACATCGCGCGCATCTCAGATCTGCAAGTCGACGGTCTCGAAAAGGTGCGACTTGCGATGCTCTACTACGGCACGGCCATTCAGGAAGGCTTCGGCCGCTTCCTCGCCACTGTGGACCTGCATGCCCTGTCGGAGACCAGCATGGCCGAGCACCGCCGCTCGCAGCGGTTCCTGTTCGAGTCCTGCCGCCGGCTGCTGCTGGAAGGCGTCGAGGACGGCTCGGTACGGCCATGCGATCCCACCACCGTGACCTTCGCGATGGTGGGGGCGCTCAACTCGACGACCCGCTGGTTCGACCCCAAGGGTCCGAGGTCGGTGGACTCGGTGATCGACGAGATCTGGAGCCTGCTCCGCGGCGGGATCGCGGCGGCGGGGCGCTAGCCTTCGGGGAACGGTGCGAGGGCGACACGCAGGCCGGCGAGCCGCAGCGCCCCGTCGGCATCGACGAGCCCTCGCGCTGCGGCCCGCTGTTGAAGTGCTTTTGGGTCGGAGGTGGACAGGAGGACGCCGGCGAGCCCCTCCCCATCGTAGGGCCTTGATGCGGCGAAGCGAACCTCCGCACCGCGCAAGCGGAGGCGCCAAGCGCCGCCCCCGACAGCTTCCGCGGCGACGTCGGCGAGACACGCCCAGCGGTGTGCGCTGCCGACCGGATCGCGCACCGCCAGACTCACGCCGCTCAGACGCACGTCCTCGCCGCAGGGGAGACCGCGGCTGGCCATGCCGCCCCACGGCCAGCGCCCCTCGTCCGGCGTCGCGTCGACCGAGACGATGGCGCCGCGGATGTCCGCCGGATGCAGGTGGACGGTGCGACCGCCGGGATAGGCGAGGTCCTCGACCACCCGCGCGCCGGATCGGCCCACCCCAGCCTGCATGCGATCTGCCTGTGTGGTCTGGAGGCAGACCATGTAGCCGCAGTCGCCCCCCTGTCGTGCGAGCCGCCGCCCCGCAGGGCCCATCTCTCGGGCGTCCGGAGCGACGAGCTCGAGGAAGCTGTCCCCGATGGGAAAGACGCGACTGCTGAGGCCATAGCGCCCCGCGCCGGGGCCGCCGCACGTGGGCGCAGTCAGCAAGACGGCCTCGACGTCCGCCGACGTGGCCTCGAGGTCCGCGACAACGCAGGCGATCTGACGCAGACGCGGCGGCCAGCTCATGCCAGCGCCGGCGGATGCGCCGGCGCGAGCGGATGGGCCGCCTCGTAGGCGCGGGCGGCCCGCAACACGCCCGGGTCGTCGTACATCCGGCCGACGATCTGGAACCCGATCGGCAGCCCTTCGCTCGTGAGGCCACAGGGCACGGTGACCGCGGGGTTCTGCGCCAGGTTGAAGGGATAGGTGAACGGGGTCCAGTCGAGCAGCGGCTCGCCGTCCGGCCCCTGGGGCCTGAGGGTCCCGGCCTCAAATGGGGGCACGGCCACCGTGGGCGTGATCAGGAAGTCGTAGTCGGCCATGAAGGTTCGCAGCTGGTGTCCGAGCGCGTTGCGGCTCCGCTGCGCGCGGAATATGTCGGCCACCGTCAGGCTGGCAGCATTGGCGGCCACCTCCTGCAGTGCGGGCTCGACCTGCGCACGCCGCTCCGGCGGCAGCTCGCCCATCAGATCCGCGATGCCGCCGAAGAAGTGAGCGACGAAGGCCTCGCCGGGGTGGTCGAAGACGGCCCCCACCTCCACCACCTCGGCCCCGAGACGCAGGAACGCGACCGCCGCCGCGGCCACAGCCGCCTCCACCGCGGGATCGACCCAGGGCACGTAGCCCAGGCGCGGGCTGTAGGCGATCCGGGCCCCGCGGACACCGCCCTCGAGGTCGGCCAGGTAGTCGCGCGGGTCCGCCGGCAGCGCCTGCCAGTCCCGGACATCCGGCGCCTTCATCACGTTCATCAGCGCCGCGGCGTCCCGCACCGTGCGCGCGATCGGGCCGTAGCAACCCAGGGTCCCGGTGTAGGGCGGCGGATAGGCGGGAACGCGGCCGAAGCTCGGCTTCAGACCCACGACGCCGCTGAACGCGGCCGGGACGCGGATCGACCCGCCGCCGTCGCTGGCAATGGACAGTGGCCCAAGGCCCGCCGCCACCGCGGCGGCAGATCCGCCGCTCGACCCGCCGGGGGTCCGTGTGGGGTCCCACGGATTGCGGGTCACACCGGTGCGCGGGCTGTCGGTGACCGCCTTCCATCCGAACTCCGGCGTCGTCACCTTGCCCAGGAAGACCAAGCCCGCCTCGCGGGCGCGAGCGACGGCGGGGCCGTCTTCCTCCCAAGGTCCCGTCGGATCCACGGTCAGCGACCCGCGCAGGGTCGGCCAACCCTTGGTGAGGATAAGGTCCTTGATCGAGAGGGGGACCCCGTCGAGCGCCGACACCGGATCCTGGCGCGCCCAGCGGGCCGCGGAGGCCTCGGCCTGACGGCGCGTGGTCGGTGGATCCAGGTGACAGAAGGCATTCAGGCGTGGGTGGACGGCTTCGATGCGCGCCAACAGGGCCTCGGCGACATCGACGGGTGTGAACCGGCCCAGGCGGTAGCCTGCCGTCAGCGTCTCGGCGCTCATCCAGTGAAAGTCGGGCATCGAGGTTCCTCCAGACATCAGGTTCGGGCCGTGGGGGCGCGGGCGATCAGCTTGCGGATGCGGTAGCTCTCGATCGCCTCGGCCCCGCCCTCGACGCCGAGGCCGCTCTCCTTCCAGCCGCCGAGCGGGTACTCTGGGAGATGACCGGGAAGGTCGTTGACGCCCACCAGACCGGCCTCAAGGCCGCGGGCCAGGCGCTGCTGGACCGCGGGGTCTTCGGCGAAGGCGTAGGCGGCGAGCCCATATGGCAAGGCGTTGGCCTGTGCGACTGCGTCGTCCAGGCGGTTGAACGGGACCACGGCGGCGATGGGGCCGAACGGCTCCTCGGTCATCAGACGGGCGTCGGGCGCCGGCCGCGCGACCACGGTCGGCTCGAAGAACCAGCCGGGGCCGGTCCGGCGTCGGCCGCCGGCGGTGATCTCCCCGCCGCGTCGTAGCGCGTCGTCGACGAAACTCTCCATTGCCGCAAGGCGCCTTGGATTGGCCAGCGGCCCCATCCCGGTGGCGGGCTCCAGGCCCGGACCCAAGCGCACGGACTGTGCGGCGGCCGTGAACGCGCTCAGGAAGCGGTCGAAAACCGGCGCCGCCACAAAGATCCGCGACGGCGCGATGCAGGCCTGGCCGGCGTTGTGGAACTTGCGGGCGCAAAGCGCCGCCGCCACCGCCTCGACGGGCGCATCGTCGCAGACAATCACCGGCGCGTGGCCGCCGAGCTCGAGGGTAATCGGCTTCAGGGCGCACGCGGCTTGTTCCGCTAGGAGACGCCCCACCGGGACTGAGCCCGTGAAGGAGACCTTGCGGACGACGGGGTGGGCGATCAGCCGCCGGGAGATCATCGCCGGCTCGCCGAGCAGGAGGTTGAGGGCGTTCGGCGGGACACCAGCGTCCTGGCAGGCCTGAACGAGCGCAACTGCCACGCCGGGCGTTTCCTCGGACGGTTTCAGGACGCAGGCGCAGCCGGCCGCCAGGGCGGCGCTGACCTTCTTGGCGATGAGGATTAGGGGATAGTTCCAGGGGGTCAGCAGACAGACCACACCCATCGGCTGGCTCGCGGCGACCAGCTCCGCGGCGTCCCGCGACGGCACGATCCGGTCCGCCAGGCGCGGGGCCTCGCCGCCCGCCCAGGTAAAGAAGTCGGCGGCGCGGGCCACCTCGGCCAGGCTCTCGGCCAGCGGCTTGCCCTGTTCCGCCGAGATCAGGCGGGCGAAGCGGTCTCGCCCTGCGCGCAGGAGCTCGCCGACCCGCAGCAGCACGAGCCCGCGCGTCCACGCCGGAGTGGACGACCAGTCGGCGAACCCCTGCGCCGCCGAGGCCGCCGCGGCGTCGACGTCGTCTTCCGATGCGCCGGCGTAGCTCGCGGCCACCTCTCCGGTGGCGGGATCATGCACGGCGAACCGCTCAAGGCCGCGCCCCTCGCGCCAAGCGCCGGCGATGCACTGCTGGACGAAACCGCTCACGAGGCCGTCTCCCCAGCGGCCTTCCCAGGCGCGGTGACAGCGTCGGCGTCCTCCCTGCCCTGCTCGCGTCCCGCCCAAAGGAAGAGTGGAGCCGCGCAGGCCGCAAGCAAGGTCAGGCCGAGCAGCGTCCAGGTGTAGGGCTGGCTCACGCCCCAAGCGGCGAGTGCGTCGACCGACAGGCCGCACAGCGTGGCGCCGCCGGCGACCCCGCCAAGGTTCAGCACCAGGATGCTGAAGGCCGTCACGCTAGCGCGCACGCGGGGCGCACAAAGCTCCTGCAGCGTCGCGAAGCAGGGGCCGTAGAAGGCGCCGAGCTGGAAGTAGCCGACGCCGAGCCCCACCCAGAACTGCAGCGATCCGGGCTCGGCCAGCCGGTACGACACCGTCAGTGGCAGCGTGGCCAGCAGCAGCCAGAACAGGAAGGTCGCGCGGCTGCCGCCGGTGCGGCGCCGCCAGAGGTCCCCCAAGGCGCCTCCCGTGAGGTTCCCGAGCAGTCCCATGCTGATGGCCGCGACGCCGCTGAGGATCGCGATCCGCCCGCGGTCGAAGCCGCGCTCCTGCACCAGCCAGAGCTGTTCGAAGGCGCCGGCGCCGATGAGCAGGTGCATGCCCAGGCCGGCGACGATCGTCAGGCGCAAGGCTCGCGAGCCGCCGAGCGCGCCCCGGGCGTCGGTGAGGACCTCGCTCACCACCGCACGCCAGGCCCTGCCCGACGGCCTGGCGGGACGGTCCTCCCGGATCAGCAGCACCAATGGCGCGAGCAAGGCCCCCGCGATCCCTAGGGCGATAAAGGCGCCGCGCCACCCGACCCACGGCCCGAGGACGCCTGCCAGCAGCAGGCTCGCGCCCGCGCCCAGAGGCACGCCCGCGTAGTAGACGCCGGCGGCGAAGCCGAGGCGGCCGGCTGGGATGCGCTCGCTCAGCAAGGACATGGCAGCCGGGGTGAGCGCCGCCTCCCCCACGCCAATCAACATCCGCGGCACCGCCAAGCTCGCGAAGCCGCGGGCCGCACCTGAGGCTGCCGTCAGCAAGCTCCAGATCAGCAGCGCGCCGGCGATGAGCTTCGGCCGGTTCAGCGTGTCGGCCGCGACCCCCATGACCAATCCGCCGAGGACGTAGAACGCGACGAACACGAAGCCTGTCAGCAGCGCGAACTGCGTGTTGCTGAGGCCCAGGTCCGGGACGATGTAGTTGGCGAAGCTGGCAATCAGCTGCCGGTCCACGAAGTTCAGCGCGTTGACGAAGGTCAGGAGGCTGAGCAGCCGCCATGGACCCAGGCCTGGAAGAGCGGAAACGCGACGATGCATTTGCTTCCTTACCGGTCAGTATATATGAGTTGTGGCTGCAACGCGCCTTCCTCGTCAACCCCCTCTCGCGATCCGTTGACCGCGGAGAAAGCATGCAAGCAGGACCCTCGATGCCCGACGTGAATCGCCAGATCGTGCTGGACCAGCTGCCGCAGGGCTCGCTCACCGCGGATCACTTCCGCCTGACCGAGGGTCAGCG
>JAESGF010000088.1_pt1 | contig 86475 bp, 76 predicted proteins | sample 9269621 | NCBI WGS metagenome assembly JAESGF01 (sample SAMN14515066, study PRJNA621663) | algae metagenome | isolation source: Tolypothrix carrinoi HA7290-LM1 and co-occurring heterotrophs from dry rock... | place: USA: Makauwahi cave, Kauai, Hawaii | collected 2011-01-06
TTCCAGCTCGTCGTCGCCCGAACCGCCGTTCAGAACATCGTCGCCCGCCGTTCCAACGAGATGGTCGTTGCCGGAGGTACCGTGACCTGTCGGCGCAGGCGGCGGCGCGCCATGATCGTCGTCGTCCTGATCGTCATCGCAATCATGATCGTTATCGTCATCGTCCTGATCGTCGTCATTGTCCTGCGGTTCATCGTCGTCATCGCTAGGCACGACCTGATCATCATCGTCGTCGTCATCGTCGTCTCCCGGCGACACGACCTGAGGCAGTCCACCTTCGCTGATGAACGAGACGCTGTGGGTGCCGTTCGACATGGTTACAACGCCGTTTTCCCCGATCGAAGTCTCATAATCTTCGAGCAGGGCGCCATCGGGAAGTTCGATCACATCCTGCGGACGCAGGGTCCCGATGATCACATCGTTGCCCCCCTTGGTGCGAAACAGGATGCGATGCGCCGAACGGAGCGAAGAGATATCGACGGTATCGTCGCCGGCCGAACCCGTCAGGGTGATGGTATTCGGACGAAGGCTCGTCGTCGTGTCGAAGTTGCCGTAAATCTCGAACATATCGTTGCCCGCCGTGCCGTTACCGGCGACATTGGTGCCATTGATCGTGATTTCCTCGATCTCGGTCATCGCTGCGATGACGGTTTCTTCGCCGCCCGCAACTTGCCGCGTGACCACGATTTCGGCTTCGAAATCGCCGCCGACGTCGCCATCCTCGAATGCGATACGGGCAATGGCCTCTTCGATGGTGTAGATGCGATAGACCTCGGCTTCGGCATTGCCGTTGATCACCAGCCGGTCGCCGTCGGTCCCTTCGAAACCGCCGTTGATGGTGTCGCTGCCGTCGCCGACGTTCCAGATGAAGACGTCGTCGTCCGTCGCGCCGGTGACCGCGTTATCGCCTTCGGGCACATCGCTTCCATTGAGGAAGTCATCACCGGCTCCGCCGACGATTACATCGTCGTCGTCGCTGCCCCTGATTTCGTCACTGCCATCACCGCCAAGGATAATCGAGGCTTCGGTCGCGACGAGCAAGCTGTCCAGACCCGGAGCGTCGGTCATGATCGCGAGGCCGGCACCGTCGCCGAACTGCACCCGCTCTATGCCCGATAGCGTGTCGGTTCCGCCGGCACCGACGATATCCGTTACGGTTGCCAGCGTTCCGGAAGACGCGTTGAAGATGTAATCCCCTGCCGCACCGGCGAATACCGCCACGTCGGCCGCGCCTCCCTGGCCGTTCAGCGCATCGTTGCCGTCGCCGCCGGCAAGGCTGTCGTTTCCGGCGCCGCCGTTGAGGGTGTCTTCTCCTGCCGCGCCGACCAGTTCGTCGGCACCGCCGCCGCCGTTCAGCGTGTTGTTCCCCGAATTGCCGGTGAGCACATTATCGAGCGCATTGCCGACGGCGTTGACGTTCGCCGTGCCGGTCAGCGTGAGATTTTCGACGTCCCCGACAACCTGCGCCGCAGCACCGAGGTTCCGCGTGATCGAGGAATAGATGACATCCTCGCCGTCGCCACCGGTCTCGTTGACGGTGTCACCGCCGTTGTTGACGATATAGGTATCGCTGCCGGTGCCGCCCGCCATGGCGTCGGCCTGGTTGCCACCGACAAGAATGTCGTTGCCGCCGCCCCCCTGGAGCGAATCCACGCCATTGAAGCCAAGGATCAACTCGGCGTCGGCGGTTCCCACGAGGGCATCCACGCCGTTCGTTCCCCTCAGGATGGCATAGGAAATACCGCCGATCTCTGCCCGTTCGATGTTGAGAAGCGTGTCGGTCCCGCCGGCGACGCTCGTGACAGTCAAATTCCCGCCAACGAGCGCGAATTCATAATCGGTGATCGCGCCGTCCAGCACGACCGTGTCTATCCCCAGACCGCCGTCGAGCACATTGTCCTCGGCATCGCCGGTTAGCCGGTTGTCGAGATCATTGCCGGTAGCGCCGCCGCCCCCGACAACCACCAGATTCTCCACATTGGCATGCAGGGTATAGGCAGCCAGCGAGGAGCGAACCGTGTCGTTTCCGCCGTCCGCCGCCTCGACCACATTGTCGGAGGCGTCGTCAACGACATAGACGTCGTTTCCAAGCCCGCCAGCCATCGTGTCGGCACCCGCCCCGCCGTCGATGAGGTTATCGGACGCATTGCCCGTTAGCGTGTCGGCGTGCGAACTGCCGGTCAGATTCTCGATGCCGACCAACCAGTCGGTTCCGGCGCCCACCGTATTTTGAGGATCGATGGCATCGAGCGTCACCGTAACCGCGGCCGCCGCCCCGGCATAGCTCGCCGTGTCGTTACCGACACCGCCGTCGACCCGGTCATCGCCGTCGCCGCCGTTGATGATGTCGTCGCCCTGCTCGCCGTAAAGCATGTCGGCGCCGGCGTTGCCTTCCAGATTGTCGTTGCCGTATCCGCCACGCAGCGTGTCGTTTCCGGCTGCGCCGACGAAGTGGTTATCGGCGACGTTGCCGAGCAGCGTGTCGTTGCCCGTTCCCCCGGTGACATTCTCGACGCCGCGAACGAACGAGAAGCCGGTCGCGGTCCCGGTAAGCAGATCGGCTTCGACGGCGTCCGCCGTTCCGCCATAGTTAAGCGTGTCGGTGCCCGCGCCGAGATCGAGCTCGGCATTCTCGACATTCTGCACCGACGCCCCGGCAACATTGGTCAGGCTGCCCCCCGCGAGAGCGACATTGACGTTGTCGTTCGAGCTTGAAGTCGCCTGCGTCACCTTCAGCGTGTCGAATCCGGCGCCGCCGTCGATCAGGTCATTGTCGTCACCGGCCCCATAGATAATGGTGTCGTTCCCGGCGTCGCCGCTGACATTGTCGTCGCCTTGTCCCCCGGCGAGCGTGTCGTCGCCGTCACCACCGGCGATCGTATCCGAACCGCCGCCGCCGTCTATCAGGTCGCCGCCGCTCAGGCCCGCAATGCTGTTGTTCCCGTCGCCGCCCTGGATCCAGTCGGCCCCGGCGGTCGTGCCGTCGCCGCTGCCATCGATGATTGCGGCATCCGATATAAGGTGATTGCCGACAATCGCCGTCACCGCCGAATTGACGCGGTGCGTGTTGAGCAGGTCGTCCTGATAGACGACGACCACCCGCAGATATTGCCCGACCTGAGCCGGACCGGGGGTGAAGCTCCGGTCGTTGCCGCCCTCTGCCGCGGGGACGTTGGTCCAGCCCGCGTCGGAATCGCCGGCAACCGCCCCCGTCGCCGAATATTGCCATTGATAGGTCAGCAGGGCCTCTTCGAAGGCATCGCTCATCCCGTCGCCGTCGGTGAAGGCGGCCGTGGCGGTCAGCGGCTGGTCCTCGGTCGGCGACATGTCGCTGATCAGGAGATCGCCGACCGGCTGGTCGTTGATGCCGACGACAACGTCGGTCGGCGCGGAGGTGACGGTCTCGGTCACCCCGCCGCCATCGACATAAGTGCCGAGGACGCGGATACGCAGACCGGTATGTTCGTCACTGGGGGTGAAGGTGTCGCCGCGAGCCCCCGGGATGTCGATGTAATCGCCGGTGCCGTCGTTCCGTTCGATCTGCCAGCGGTAGGTGATGTCGTCCACCAAACCGTCGGGATTGTTGAGATCGCGGACATTGGCCGCCGAAACGGTGAGCGGTTGATCTTCGGCGGCCGGCAGGCCGCTGATCACCAGCCGCCCGGTGGGATCGACATTTCCTGTTTCGCGGATCGTGTAGATCTGGTCCGCGAACTGGATACGCTCGATCCCGATCAGCGTGTCGGTGCCTTCATCGACCTGAGGGTCGATTTCCTCCTGCTCGCGGCGCGCCACATAGGTGCGATCGCCGACATGCGTGATCTCGTACCAGGACATATTGCCTGCAAAGATCGCGGTATCGACGTCGCCGTTCGCATTCTCGTCATAGAGGATTTCGCGCACGATCGTCAGTTGCTTCGGCTTGATGTCGCCGCTCAGCAGGAATTCGGACAGCGGCTTGGCGACGCCATCGATTTCGACGACCTGCTTCAGGCTGTCGACGGTGAAGGCCTCGCTCGTCGTGACATTTCCGTCTTCATCGAGGTGACGAACGCTGATGCGAACGTTGAGCCAGGCATCGCCGTGGATGAAGTCGTCACCGCCGCGGCCTTCGAACGTGTCGTTGCCGTCACCGCCGATCAGGATATTGCCGCCGGTCCAGGCCACCACGGTCTCGGGATCGACGCCCTCGGGAACGGTGGTGACGATGCTGCTGCCGAGCAGGTCGCTCAACCCGTTGATGCGCCCCACGCCGCCATGGGTGAGTTCGTGGCCGCTCATGTCGAGCTCGACCTCAATCTCCTCCCGCGATCCGCGATCGTCGCCGCGCAGAACGTCGTTGTGGATCCAGCCCGACAACGCCTCCGTCTGGTCGAACCGGTCGCGCAGGATGTCGTCCGCCACATTGGTGAAGATCGGAATGCGCATGTCGGAGTCGGCGGCCACGCGGTTGTCCTTGTGGATCGCCCAGTCGAAGCCGAGCATGCCTTCGTTGCGCATGACGCTTTCGCCCTGCACCATGATGTCGTCGCCCGACTCCATGTCGAAGTCATTCTCGTTCTCGCCTGCGAACGCCACGTCGTGGCCGATGATGGTCGAGTTGAAGAACAGCTCCGAATTCTCGCCGGCGATGGTATCGAAGCCGTCGCCGCCTTCGATCCAGTCATCGCCCTCGTTCCCCATCAGGAAGTCGATGTCGGCACCGCCGAGGATGAAGTCGTTGCCTTCGCCGGCGAACACTTCGGTGCCGTCGACCCCGACGAGTATTACATCCTGTCCGTCACCGCCCATGATGACGTCGAGGCCGTTCGAATTCGCGATGACGTCGTCGCCGTCCTCGCCCTTGATGAAGTCGCCGGTATCGCCACTATCGGTGATGATGTCGTCGCCCGCGCCGCCGATCACGAAGTCGACGCCGGCGCCGCTTTCGATGCGATCGTTGCCGCCGCCGCCCCAGATGGCGTCGTCGCCGAAGTCGGAGATGATCGTATCGTCGCCGTCGGTGCCGTTGATCGCGGTGTGCTCGCCGCCCAGGACGCGAATATAATTGGCCTCTACTCCCGCCGTCGTCGGGTCGTCACGCTGAACCTTGGTCTGGCCAAGGCCGTTCAAGGTCGCGTCGTCATGTTCGGGATCGGGGCCGATCTGCTTGTCCGGATCGACGTGCAGCACGAAGTCATGCAGCGCGAAGGAATCCACTCCGACATGATAGTTCAGCGGTCCGTCGTCATCGGTGCCGCTGAGCCCGTCGGGACCGGGGTCGACCATGTCGGTGTTCGCCATGACGAGCTTGGAAAAGGCGTTATTCTCGAGCTCGTTGAGCAAATTGAGACCCTGGGTGCGGGTGAGATAATAGAAGCGATCGAGATCCTGCAGCAATTCCATCTGCGCCTCGAACACGGCGTTGAAGGTCGATCCGAGGAAGCCGCCGAACGGCATCTTCTTTTCGGCCAGGCCGCCGATCCAAAGGTCGATGTCGTTGACGCCGGTCGTCGCCGCGGGTCCGTTCAGAAACGCCATGCGATCGGCGTTGAACGCGGCGGCGGCGGCGCCTGTCAGAGTCGGATCGCCGAGCACAAGCAGCGTCGCGGCGTCGCGCCGGTCGGAAAGATCGTTGCCGGCAGCGACGATCGACGCATGTGTGCCGTAAGCGGCGATGAAGTTGATCACCGAAGCCGGCGTCTTCAGGTTGGAAGCGAAATCTGCCCAGCTCTCATAGGGCTTGAGGAAGGTCGAACTCGATGCCGCATAGAGTTGCTGGCGTGCCTCGTTGAGCGTGGGCATGCCGGTGTCGCGGCCGCGCGCGATGTTGATCGCCGCGAGATCGAGCGGCAGGCCGAGCAGGTTGTTGCGCAACGCGTCGGTGACGAATTCGTCGATTTCGTTGCCATGGACGCGGGTCATGCCGCGGAAGATCGCTCCCGCCGCCTGATCGTGCGAAATCGTCCCGTCCTTGTCGAATTCGATCGGGTTGAGGAACGCCTCGATGAGGCCGATGTCGTTGCCCCACGTCTCAAGGTCCACCGGGTCGACCGGAACCGCTTCGCCCGCCTCGTTGTAGATGACCGGATTGCCGTCCTCGTCCAGGAACATCCGGCCGAGGTCTTCGGTCAGCATCGAATGGCCGAAACGATAGACGACGTGCGCGAACTCCGCGAAGATCGCCGGATCGATGTCGGTGATCGTGTTGAACACGAACGGGTCGATCATCGGCTGCACCTTGCGGCCGAACTCTTCGAACACCAGATGCTGATACTGCATCTCGGTCGCGAAGCGGGCCGTCTGGAACAGCCGCTCGCCGTCCCAGCCGAGTGTATCGGCATAGGTTCTGAGCGCTGCGCCGGAAAGCCCCGCGGCGGCATCGAGTTCCGTCTGGGTAATGTCGACGAGCAGCCATTCATTGATGAACGCCAGGTCGCCCGACTTGAGGATTTCGAGCTTGTTCGCCTCCACCTGGCGATTGTGCTCGGAGTGAAAGACATGGTGGACGGCGGTCAAGCCGATATTCTCGTTACCGCGGCCGTCGCCCGTGATGAAATGCCGGTCGAGCAGTTCGTTATCATATTCGGTGTTCGCCCCGGTCAGCGGGTTGAACTGAACCGCATTGCCCGCCGGATCAACACCTTCGACAATCACATTATCGACAATGAGGATGCCCTCGCTGGTGATCACGGGCACGGCATTGTGAGCGATGTCGTCAAGGAAGGAATGCGAAGTGCGGACCGGTACGACGTCCCCGACATGGATGAATTCCCCGGGGTTGTCCGGATCCGGGATCTGTTCGGGCTCCCCGAAGCGACGCAGCGTAAGGGGGTTGGCCGGCGTGCCGCTGGCCGTCAGATCGTCCTCGGTATTGGGAATGCCGTCGGGGCCGATGTTGGTGATGACCTGCGGGAAGCCGTCCGCGTTGCGAATAAACTCGCCATAGAGGTCCGTGCGGATCAGCGGGATGTTGAAAACATCCTTGTCGGTCAGCTCGATGCCGAGCAGTTCCCTCGCCTGAAGCTTGACATCAGCCCATGTGGGAAGCCCGCCATTTTGGCCGTCCAGCATGCGGCCGGTGGCGAGCGGCTTTCCATCCACCATCACATATTCGCGCAGGAACACCTGATGCGAGGGATGCGAGGTGTAGGTCTGGTTCTGATCGACGAACGGCGTCGTGACGTTGATCGATTCCCGTTCCGTATCGTCCGCCGTTCCAAGAACGCCGTCCGCTCCCGGTCCGTCGAACTGGGTCGCACGCGTCAGCACCATGAAGTTCGTATGCCCGCCCGGCACATAGAGCGGATCGTCCGGCTGCAACGGCACATAGATTGTTCCGGCGCCGCCCTTGCTGATCAAGTCGAGACCGTGGTCGAAGAACTGGCCAAAAAAGGTCATCCAGCCGTTGAACGGTGCGGACAGCCCCTCATCCGGTGCGATGTTGGGAATGACCAGGCTGTCGCCCTCGAGCTCGATTCCGTATGAATCGGTCAATGCCTGAAATTCGGCGCGGAAGGTTTCGAGCAGCGCGTCGTTCACCCCTTCGAGCGCCGCGGTGAAGTCCTTGAGTTGCTGATACTCGGTGCGAATGTTCAACACCGCCGCCGCCATATCCCCTTCATAGCCCGCGTTTTGCAGCGCAGCCGTGATCGCCGCCGGATTGCCCGGCGTTTGATCGACGATCAGGTTCGAGATGATCCGCGGATCGGCGTCGGCGACACTCGCCGCGCTATCGTAATCGGTGTTCGTCACCGGGGGCGGTGCACCCATGGACGGGGGGCCGAAGTACATCTGGTCGCCGTCGCCCTCGTTACGCCAATTCGGTTCGAACATGCGCGGCATCGTCTGGTCGGCCGCCCCCCACAGCTCGCGGCCGGGAATGACGTTGTTGTAGGACCCATCGACCGTACGAAGACCATATGGCAGGTGCGGCCGGGCCACCAATTCGTCCAGCGGTGTTCCCGCGGCGTGCGCTTCAGCGATCTTGATCTGCGCGAGGATGAATTCGAGGTCGTGCTTGTTGAGCTTGACTGCCATGGTCCGTTCCTTCTCCGCCTTGCTCTGAGCGGGAGGCCAATCACAGGAAAAATGGCGCAGGCATCCGCGACGAGAATCGCACTCGTTTCGATCGCCGTTTTGCGAGTTTTCCTAACCCCGCCGTCATGCTGCTTTTAATAGTTTGGGAGCATTTCGACTCGCCCCCACAAACTATTCTTTAACTATCCGTCCATGACCAGCCCTATGTCGAGTCGACTGTAGGTATTATTCGGACGTTGCGGAGATATATATCTCCGCAAGATTCCCCTATAACTTTCGCTATATATCGAAGTGCCTCGCCGAACCGGACAATATCGACCTTCGTCGCCGATCGAATGACCGAAGCGCGATCTTTGGTTTCGGTTCGATCCGCCGATGCGGGTCAGCATCTCGAACGATTAGAACCGCCGGGACGTTCACTGATGTTCGTGACGGCTACCCAGCACCGTTCGCGATGCCCGAACTCGCCGCCGCCCGGCTACGGCAATGGGCGATCATCCGGATCCGGGTTCGATCAACGGAATTCGCCACTCGACGCGCAAGCCTTTACCCGAAGCGAAGGTGAGCGACGCATCGTGGATACGGTTGACGGCAGCGACAAAAGCGAGGCCCATGCCGAGGCCCGGTACCGCCGCGACCGAAGGAGCGCGATAGAAGCGTTGCAGAACCAGGCCGTGCAATTCGACCGGGATACCGGGACCAGTGTCCGAAATGAGAATGAGAATATTGCGGTCAGCAGCGCGAGCCTCCAACGAAACAGCCCCGCCCGCGGGCGTATATTTCATCGCGTTGTCGAGCAGATTGCACGCTGACCGAAACAGGAGTTCGGCGCGTCCGCGGACGTGGAGACCGGCGTCGATACGCAGGTCGAACCGCAGATTTCGCTCTTCGGCGATACCGGCATAAAGATCGGCCGCGTCGGTAAGGATTTGCGACATATCGACCTCGTGCAACGTCATCGCTCCGTTACCCGATTCGAGTTGGGTGACGGTCAGCACCGTGTCGAACATGGCCCCGAGGCGCTCGACCTCGTTCAATGCCCGGGCGATGCTGTCCGGCGAAGGGGATTCGCTCTCCGCCATGTCTTCGAGGTACGACTGAAGCCGGGCCAGCGGCGTTCGTAGTTCGTGCGCCACGCTGTCCGATGTTCGTCGAAGCGCGTCCACCGCCACTTCCAGTCGCCTCAGCATGGCGTTCAACGTCTCCGCCAGACGATCGAGATCGTCATTCTTTCCGGCCAGAGGGATTCGGTCCGAAAGCGTGCTGCCCATGATCCGTCGGACCGCCGAATCGAGCGCCTCTATCCGTCGCCCAACGGACCAGCTGATGAGCGCCCCGCCGATGATGGCAAGCGTCGCGGCGATCGGCAGGAAAGAGGCTGCCGCCTGTGCGACCTGTTCCTCAAGGTCGTCCAGATCCTCGATGTTGCGGCCAATGAGAAGCCTGACGCCGTCGCCCAGTCGATGGTCGAGTATCAGCGCCTCGCGGTCTTCCTCCTGGCCGTCGAGGTGGAGGTCGGCTTCGATCCGAAGCCAGTCTTGCGAGGATCTGGCCGGCCAACTGGGCAGGTTGCCGGTGACCACCATGCCCCGCGCGTCGATCAGCGCATCGAATGGATAGCGCTCGGCCTCCCTGTGTCGCCGCGCCGCAAGTGCCCGGGTTGCCGCCACGACGCCGCCGCGTTCGTAAACAGCCGATAATTCGGCAGCTTCCTGGCGAATCTGACCCTTAAGATGATCGGTTGGAGATTTAACATTGAAAAAATAATAAGCGTACAATGATATAATAATTATCGCACAAAAGTATATAGAATACAATAAAGTCAATCTAAATGTTAGACTATGCGCTAGCATCTCTATTCATTCCAGATGCCGTATCCTGCGCCCCTGACGGTATGAATATACCCTTCTCCGTCGTCCGGGCCGATCTTTTTTCGGATCCTGCGGATATATTGATCGATGACGTTGGTATGCGGATCGAAATTATAATCCCAGACGGCTTCCAATATCATCGAACGGGTCACCACCCGCCCCTTGTTCCGCATCAGATATTCGAGCACCCGAAACTCGCGCGATGTGAGTTCGACGGGGACGCCGCCCTTGCAGACCTTATGCGCCGCGAGGTCCATGACCAGGTCACCAACGCCGAGTTCGGTGACGCTTTTCTCTGCCGGTCCGCGCCGCTTGAGCACTTCGAGTCGCGCGATGAGTTCGGAGATCGCGAAGGGCTTGGTCACATAATCGTCGCCGCCTGCTCTCAGGCCGGCGACCTTGTCTTCGATCGAACCGAGCGCGCTGAGCATCAGAACAGGGGTCTGGTCTCCGGTGGCGCGCAGCGTATGCAATATCTTCATGCCATCGACGTTCGGCAGCATACGATCGAGAATGATCGCATGATAAAGTTCGGATGTGGCTTTTATCAGGCCGGCTCGTCCATCAACCTGGTGATCGACGATATGGCCCTGTTGGCGCAGAGCCTTCTGAATATAAGCGCCGAGCGTCGCGTCATCTTCGATAAGAAGGATCTGCATCTTGCTCCTCTATCAGCACTCTGATCGAGCCTTGCAGATGACAATATTTAAATGCGCCGGAAATTCCAATGAAATGTCAGAAGTGCATCAATCCGGTACGACGGAGACCAACGTCGTAACGGGTCGCGCATTGTCATTCTGTGGGGGGAAGATGCGTGGAACATTGCTTTTTGGTCGCGGACGAGGGCGTTCTTTGTCGCGAGGGCCTGGTGGCGCTTCTCCAGCGGATCAGGCGAAACGTCCGTGCCGAGCAGGCGAGCTCGCTCGCCGGGGTGATTGAAATCCTGTCGGGCGACCCGACAGTCGAAATAGCGATTGTTGATCTCGGCCTGTCCGGCCTCGGTGGAATCGACGGAGTTCGCCATCTCCGCACCCATTTCCCACAAGTCCGTATCGTAGTGACGGCGATAGCATTGCGGCGAGATTTAATCGTCGATTGCCTCAGGGCCGGCGTCCACGGGTATATTTCCAAATCAATGCCCGTCGAGGAGATTTTGGAGGCGCTGGAAACCATCGACAACAAGAGGATTTTCGTGCCCTCCGTCATGTCGGAAGAGGGAGGGGAAGTTGGCTTTCGCGAACCCCCACGACCTTTGTCGGAACGTCAACGCGAAGTCCTCGCCGCTCTCGCGACGGGCAAATCCAACAAGGAAATCGCTTGGCAGCTGCGGATCTCGGAGGGCACCGTTAAAGTGCATGTCCATGCGCTTTTCAGGGCCTTGGGCGTGCACAACCGGGTCGGCGCGGTCGCCGCCTTTATGGATATCGAATCCAGCCCCACGACATTTGAACCGCCGTTACCAGGTCTGCTGCAGGCCAACCGGCAGGTCGGACACCGTCGAGTGTAGGAAGACATGGATATCGCATAGTCGAGGCAAATTGGCCCCCGGCTCCCAGCGCACCGATATTCAGTGAATTGACCTCGGAAGGCGCCGAGGGTGACGCCTGCTCTCTGACGATTATGTCTAATCCGATGGGTATGCCAACAAGCCACACCAACGGCCGCTTTGAGTGAAGGCGTCCACTCCGTCAAGGCTGCCTATGGCGACAACTACGTGCGCCTTTCCGCATTGAAGGCACGCTACGATCCTGACAACCTCTTTCGAAACAATCAGAATATTCGCCCTTCCTGACCGAAGGATTACTGAGGATGGCCGATTACGGACCAGCAGCTTCCAGGCCGGAATTGAGAGAAGCGGACATTCGCTGTCGCCGAACTTGACGGGCGGGCTCTGCTCGCGGAAGGATCGCACGCTGGGGACGGAACAAGCAGATCGGGGCAAAAAAGGGTCGATGAGAGGTTTATTCCACCGCGGAATCGCGGCGTCAGAGGGCCAAGGGGCCGCCGGGCCGGGGGCTAGCGCGTGACCGCATCGGCGATTGAGGCGAATGCCGTGACTGCGGCGCTTGGCACCGATGCACTGGCGCTTGCCCACGACACGCCCGCCAAACCGTCGGCGAGGCGCCTGCTCGGCCTTTATCTGCTGCTCGGTTTCTCGGCGGGGCTGCCTTTTTACATGTTCAATGCGGTGCTGACGTTGCGCCTCGCGCGGCACGGGGTCGACATCGTGATCATCGGCTTTTTCGCGTGGATCGCATTGCTGCCGACCTTCAAATTCGCCTGGGCGCCACTGATCGAACGCTATGACATACCCGGTTTTGCGCGCTTTTGGGGGCGCCGCCGCGGATGGATCATGTTGTCGCAGCTCGGCATTTTTGTCGCGATGGTCGCGATGGCGCTGACGTCGAGCGATCAAAGCCTGCCGCTCACCGCCTTGTTCGCGATCCTCCTCGCCTTCTGGACGACGACGCTCGAGGTCGCAGCCGACGGCTGGCGGATCGAGCTTGCGCCGACGCAGACCGAGCAGGCGCCGATCGTCGCCGCCAATCTGTGGGGTTATCGCAGCGCGATGGTTGCGGCGGGGAGCGGCGCGATTCTGGTCGCGGCGTGGGCCGACTGGACGACCGCCTATCTGGTCATCGCAGTGGCGGCGTTTGCGCCTTTCCCGATCCTCGCGGCGATGCGTCCCGAACGCGAAGGCGCGGGCGGCCGCGCCCTGGCGCTGGCGAGCGGGATCGGCGCCAGCCTGCTCATCCTGCTGATCGCCGCACTGATTACCGCGGCGGCCGGCTGGATCCTGCTGTCCGCTGCCGCGGGCATGGGGCTGTCGGCGAAGACCAATGTGACGCCCTTCGTGCTGGCGGTGGCGCTGCTTCCCTTTGCGGCGCTGGCATTGGCGTTACCGCGGATCAATCGTCTTTCCGCCGGCACAGCGGCCACCATGCCCGCCTTCGCCGCGCCCTATGTCGAGCTGTTCTGGCGCTACGGCTATGCGGTGCTCGCAATGCTTGCCTTCGTTTCGCTCTACCGCATGGGCGACGTGCTGACGCTGACGCTGTCGCATCCGCTGTGGAACGCGAAAGGCTATTCGCTGCACCAGATCGGCGTTGCCGACGGCGTGGTCGCGCTGTCGGCGAGCATGGCGGGGGTTGCGCTCGGCGGCTTCCTGTCGATGCGGCTGCCGCTCGGCTGGACGCTCGGTATCGGCGCAGTAACTGCGGCCGTCGGCAACTGGATCTATGTCTGGCTGTGGCACGCCGACCCGTCGGCTTTCGTCCTCTACACCTCGGTCGCGGTCGACCAGTTCGGCAACGGCTTCGCGGGCGCGGTCTTCGTCGTCTATCTCTCGATGCTGGTAAGCCCCACCTATCCGGGCGCGCAATATGCGCTGCTCTCAGGCTTCGCTTTCCTGCTGCCGCGCCTCCTCGCGGGGGCATCGGGGTCGATGCAGACGCAGATCGGCTATGACGGCTTTTTCCTGCTGTCGGGCGGGCTGAGCTTTGGGGCGATCTTCCTGTTGCCCATTGTCGCCCGCGTGAAAGGGCGGGTGCCGGCGTGACGGTCGAAGCTGTTTGCGAGGCGGCCTTCGCCCCCGCGCGCGAAGCGGTCGAAAGCGGGCGCATTTCCGGCGCAGCGGTCGGCGTGGTCGGCACGGACGGCCAGAGTGCGGTGCGGCTGGCGGGCATGGCCTCACTCGTTCCCGCGCGCGAGACACTGACGCGCGATCACTGGTTCGATCTCGCCTCGCTCAGCAAGGTGATCGCGACAACGACGATGATCCTGACGCTCGCCGAACAAGGGCGGCTGAGCCTCGACCGGCCGTTGACCGACGCCATCCCCGACCTGCGCCAATATGACGTTGCGGGCGCCGCCGAGCGCAAGCTGACCTTTCGCGACTGCCTGATGCACCGCAGCTTCCTGCCCGCCGTCGAGCCGATCTACACCTATGGCGACGATCCGGCGCGGCTGCGCGCCTTCGTCCTCCAGCGCGAGTGGCGGCATGGACCGCCGGTCTATTCGGACATCAATTTCATCCTGCTCGGCATCGCGATTGAACGCCTCACGGGCGCGCCGTTGTCCGATTGGCCGCTTGGCGAGGGGCTCGGTTTCGGCCCCCCGCCCGGCCCGGCAGTCGCAACCGAGCATTGCAGCTGGCGCGGGCGCGTGATGAAAGGCGAGGTGCATGACGAAAACGCCTTCGCGCTCGGCGGCGCGCCGGGTCACGCGGGGCTGTTCGGTACGGTCGACGGCGTGCTCGGCTTCGCGCGCGCTTTGATGGCAGGCGAAATCCTGGCGCCAGCCATGATGTCCGAGGTACGTACGGCGGGCGATCGTCATCGCACCTGCGGCTGGGAACGCGCCTTCGCCGGATGGCATGGCGGCGACGCCTGTTCGGCGGAGACGATCGGCCATACCGGATTCACCGGCACCGGCCTCTGGATCGATTTCGAACGCGGCCTCGCCTGGACCTTGCTCTCCAACCGGGTCCATCCGACCCGCCACGCCGATAGCGGCATCGCGACGCTGCGTCCTGCCGTGGGCGATCGAGTCATCACTGCATGGGACGAACAAACGAAATCATGAACGCACCGATCAACAAGCTCGCTATCGCCGCCGCGCTCGCGCTGTCGTTTTCGTCGGCCGCAACGCAGGCGCAGACGGCTGCGAGCCCGGCGGCTGCACCGCTGCTGGCGATTGTCGAGCAGAAGCTGGCAGAAGGGCCAGCGGGTTCGCGCTTCGGCGTGCTCGTCACGACGCTCGACGGCGAGGTGCTGGTGTCGATCGCGCCCGACCAGCGATTCATCCCCGCGTCGAACACCAAGATGTTCACGACAGCCATCGCCTATGCCGAACTGCCGCAACTCCAACAGGCGGCGAAAGGCACCGGCGTTCGGCTTGAGACGGATGCCGAGGGCAAGGTCGATGTCGTGCTGCACGGCCGCGGCGACGCGGTGCTGTCGAGCGCCGACGATTGCAAGACCGACTGCCTGCAAACGCTCGCCGATGCGGTCGCGGCGAAGACGCGCCATGTCGGCAACATCGTCGGCGACGACAGCTGGTTCCCCGACGAGCGCTGGAGCCCGGGGATGAGCTGGAACAATATCCCGTCGCGTTACGGCACCGGCATATCGGCGCTGACGCTCGACGACAACGAGCTGGTGGTGAAGCTGGCGCCCGGGAAAGTGGGCGCCGCGCCCGTTCTGCAAACATCGGGCTATTACGTCATCGAGAACCGGATCGTCACCGTCGCGGGCAAGGACGAGGCGATCGAGGCCGATCGCATGCCGACCAGCCGCACCCTCCGCCTGACCGGCACCGTCGGCGCCGATGTCGCGCCGATGACGCTCCGATATGGGATCGACGATCCCGCGCATTATGCGGCGTGGCGCTTTGGCGAACTGCTGCGCGCGCGCGGGGTGCGCGTCGACGGCGATATTGCGGTGCGTCACCGGCCGCTGACCGCCGCCGACGATCCCGAAGAGCGCAAGGGCGCGCTGGCCACCCTGCCCTCCGAACCCGCCATGCTTGCCGAACTGCCCGCGCCGTCGCTCGCCGAAAATATGGTGCGGATCAACAAGGAGAGCCAGAATCTCCACTCCGAGCTGATGCTGCGGCGCGTCGCGCGGCACGCGGGCAGCGGCTCGATCGCCGACGGGCAGGCGGTGATGCAAAAGGTCATGACCGGGGCGGGCGTGTCCGAGGCAGGCTATCACTTTGCCGACGGGTCGGGCATGTCGAGCTACAACCGCCTCAGCCCACGCGCCGCAGTCGGCCTGCTCGGCTGGATCGCACGCCAGCCATGGGGCGGGGCTTGGCGCGAGACGCTGCCGATCGCCGGACGCGACGGGACCCTGCAGAACCGGTTCAAGGGCACGATCCTTGAAGGAAAATTGTTCGCGAAGACCGGTTCGCTCAACGCGTCGCGCGCGCTGTCGGGCTATCTCGTGACGCGCAGCGGCGCGACGCTCATCTTCTCGGCGCTGGCGAACGACATGCCCGAGGACACCGACGGCCAGGCGACCGCCGCAGTCGACCGCGCGCTTGTTGCTATCGCCGAGTCGCTTTAGCCACCGGTGCAAGGATCAGACGCGCGGCGGCGTGCCGTTCGACCGCCGCCTTGCTGAACCACAAGGGCTGCATGTCGCCCGCGATCCATCTGGGATAGAAATCGCGATAGCGCGGCGAGCGCGGATCGGCCGACTGGCCGGGGAGCAACAGAAAGCGGCTATTGTCCCAAGCGCCGACGTCGGCGACGAAGAGATAGCTCGCGCCGTGCGAGACGTCGAAACCGCGCTTGGCGTTAAAACCGCGCGCCATCGGCGTGTTCCAGTCGCCGCCCGAGCGGCCGCCTTCGATCTTCGGGAAGGCGGCAGCGATCGCCGGGTTCGACGACGCCAGCGGATGCGCGATCGTCACGCGGTGAAGGTCGCCCCAGCGCCAGCCCGCGGGATCGGGGCCGGCCAGTTCGACCGCGCGCTTCCAACCCGCCGCCAGCGCGCCATCGATCATCGCATCGCGCGCCGCCACGGGATCGTCGCCGAGCCGCTTGTCGGGTGCGCCGAGGATTCGCAGCATTTCGGACAGGTTGACCGAGGGGATCAGATCGCGCGCAGCCGCCGGAACGATCCGCTCGTAAAAGGCCGTCGACAGCGATGCCATGACCATTTCATAGAGCAAGGTCGCGGCACTGTCGGCCTCGATCCCGCAATTCCAGCGGCGGAGCAGCGCCGCAGCGCCGGCGGCTTCGGGCGACGGGGCGGCCGGAAGCAGCTTCACGATCGCGCGCGCGGGAAGCGACTGGACATCGTGCTGAAGCGCGATGCTGTCCTCGATCCGGTGTTTCGGCTGGGCACGCAAGACCTCGGCGCAGCGATCGTAGCGAAAGGGGTCGCTCCAGCTGAAGCTGATGATCCGTTCGCGATAGGGATAATCGGCCGGCAGGTTCATCTGGTTCGCCGATGCGAACCAGCCTTCGCGCGGATTATAGACATGCGGCATATCCTCGACGGGCAAGATGCCCGTCCAGTCGAACGCCCCGTCGCCGGGCGCCGGAAACAGCCCGTCGTGCCGCGGCCGGCGCGGCACAAAACCGATCGTCTGCCAGCCGGTGTTGCCGTCGACATCGGCATAATGGAAATTGGTCGGAGAAACGTGCAGCTTGAACGCCTTGCGGAGCGACGCCCAGTCCCTTGACAGGTTGATCGCGATGATCGCAAATCGCATGTTCGCCCCGGGCAGCATGCTGACGGTCGCCAGGGCAACCGCGCGTTCGCGTGCCGCATCCTCGGACACGACCGGGCGGCCGTCCGCATAGCGCAGGATCACGCGCGCGGCCGGCGCACCCTTGACGGCGATCTCCTCCTCGACCGTCTCGAACGCTTTCCATTCGCCCTTGTGCCAATAGCGGCCGGGATCGTCCTTTTTGGTGCGGAGGATGAAGAGATCGGTCTGATCGATATGGAAATTGGTGCGGCCGAAGGCGAAGCGGTCGGTATGGCCCTGCATGATGCCGGGCAGTCCCGGCGCGCCCGCGCCGATGACGTCGAGCCCCGGCGCGGTCAGGTGGACCATGTGCCGCGGGCTCGACCCGCCGATGCCGAGGTGCGGGTCATTGGCGAGAATCGGCCGTCCGGTCGCGCTGCGCGACGGTGCGACGGTCCACGCGTTGCTGCCGAGCGCGAAGCGCTCGGCATTGCGCTCGGCGGGGTCGAGCCGCGTTTCCTGGATCGGGGCGAAGCTCGCAGGCCGGTTGGCGGGGTCGAGAATACCGAGATCGGTTTCGCTCACCGCCGCGACGTCGAGCCCTTCGGGGATGGTGAAGGACCAGGCGGGGCGCAGCGGCATCATCAGCTGGTCGGCGTCGAGCAGGCCGCGCGCCTGGAGCTGTGCGCGGCGCACCTCGTCGTCGGCGTCGCCCATGCTGATGCCGCGATCGCGCACGAGATCGCGCACATCCCAGCGCAGCGGACTGATTCCGAGGATGCCATATTCCAACGGCAATTGCGCCGGATCGGCGGCGAGTTCGTCGATGCGGGCGTTGACGCCGGCGACATAGCCGCGCGCGCATTCGAGGACGTCGGGCGGCAGCGCCGCAAGTTCGGCGTCGATGTCGCCGCGATAAAGGAAAAGTCGCGCCGCCTTGTCCGCTGCGATAAATCGTGAGCCGAAAGCTTCAGCCATCCGCCCCATGTCGCGGCGGTGATCCATGTCGATCTGGAACAGCCGGTCGCGCGCGACAAGGTAGCCCTGTCCGAAAAAGGCGTCGTGCAACGACGCGGCGCGGACGTGCGGCACCCCCAGCTCGTCCTCGATCACCTCGATCGGTGCCCGCGCGCCCGGCAGCCGGACGGACCGCGCTGCGACCATGCCTCCCGTCACCTTGGGTTTTGCCATCAGGCTTGCCGGCATCGCGACAAAGGCGGCGGAAGCCAGCAGGAACGCACGGCGCTGGATCAACAGGAGCCCTCCAACATCGAAAAAGGCACAACGAACGCCGACCCTATCGCACCTCGCCGCGGCGCGGCCATAACAAGCGGGTCACGCCCTATAACTGCAAGCTATCAAGCATTCCCGCAAGGGCTGCCGCAGCGCCATTCCTTGAGGTTATATATCCATATATTCAAGTTATTAGGGTAGTTGTTGACCTGCCGAAAGCACCCTGTAACCTCACCGTCACCAAACCGACTTGGGCCAGCCTTGTGCGTGGCGGCCGCGGGTACGGTACGGCGCTTATCATGAATAAAAAAGGGCGGAGCAAGACATCCGCCAGATGGTCAGGTGGGACATTAGGCAAGCCGAGCCGGCGACAGGCCGGAACGCGCCTCGATGCGTGCGGCTCGGGCAACAGGGGACTGCTGATATGCGTGATATGGAACATGTTCGTGGGCCGCTGGGCCGTTTCGGGGCGGCGATGACCGCGCTGGCGCTGGTGCAGGCCGCACCGGCGCTGGCGCAGGAGGAAGCCTCCGCTGCCGACAGCACCGAAGCGGCGCTGTCCGACCAGATCATCGTTACCGGTTCGCGCGTCGCACGCGACGGCTTCCAGGCCCCGACCCCGCTGGTCGTTCTGTCGCAACAGGACATCCAGAACACCTCGCCGTCGAACAATATCGCCGATTTCGTCAACCAGCTTCCGCAACTCGCCGGTTCGACGCGGCCCGCCAACTCGCGCCTCAATATTTCGAACGGCTCGGCGGGCATCAACGCACTCAATATGCGCAACCTCGGCGAAAGCCGCGTGCTCGTTCTCGTCGACGGCCGCCGTTCGGTCGGTTCCACGATTTTCGGCTGGGTCGACATCAATACCATCCCGCAGGCGTTGGTTGATCGGGTCGAGGTCGTGACCGGGGGCGCATCGTCGGCCTATGGTTCCGACGCGGTCACCGGCGTCGTCAATTTCGTCCTCAACAAAAAGCTGGAAGGTCTCCGCATCACCGGCGACATCGGCGTCACCGACAAGGGCGACGGGTTCAACTATTCGGGCAGCGTGGCGGGCGGCCTGTCTTTCGCCGACGGCCGCGGCCACGCCGTCTTCAATGCCGAGATCGCGCATCAGGACGGCATTTACGAGATCGATCCGAACGACCGGCCGTGGAACCACCGCGGCTATCTGGCCTTCGCGAACCCCGCCTATACCGCGACCAATGGCCAACCGGCGTTTATCACCTTCCGCGAGAATGCCGGCCAGACCAATCAGGCGCCGGGCGGCTTCATCACGGGCTCGGCGGGCAACAACAATGCGCTGCGCGGCCTCTATTTCGGCCAGAATGGTCAGGTCAATCAGTTCAACTATGGCTCGTTCAACTCGCCCGCGCTGAACAGCGGCTCCGCGGTGACGCGCACCGTCGGCGGCGACTGGCGGCTCAACGATTCGGGCCGCCGCATCGGCCTGAACCCCAAGGACGACCGCTGGGGCGTCTTTGGCCGCCTGAGCTACGAAATCGCCGACGGCGTCGAAATCTTCGCCGAAGGCTCGTACAACCGGCAGGAAGTCTTCTTTAACGCGGGGCCCAACCTCGGGTCAGCCACGCTCGGCACGGTCGGTTGCACGGTCGTCCCCGTCCCCACGACCTGCAACGCCTTCGCGCTGCAAACGCTGGGCGCCGCGCGCCTCGCGGGCGTCAACAGCATCAGCATCACGACCACCGCGGCCGACCTGCCGTTCCGCGGCATCAACAACCAGCGCGAGGTCCAGCGCTATGTCATCGGCGCCGAGGGCGAGTTCGACGCGTTCGGCAAATCGGCGCGCTGGGACGTCTATGGCCAATATAGCCGGTCGGACCTGCGTGAGCAGCTTCGCAACATCATGAATGTGGCCCGGATGCGAGACGCGTCAAACGCCGCCTTCGCGCCGGCAGGAAATTCCGGCGGCTATGCGACCGGTTCGATCCAGTGCCTGATCAACGTCGATGCGGACGCCAACAACAACGATCCGAACTGCGTGCCGCTCAACCGACTGGGTATCGGCGTCGCCGATCCGGCGGCGATCGACTATGTGCTCGGCGATCCCTATCGCAAGCAGGTGATGGAGCAATATGTCGCCGGCGCGAACCTGTCGCTGACGCCGTTCGCGACATGGGCGGGCGATGTGAGCATCGCGATCGGCGGCGAATATCGTGAAGAGAAGATTCGCGGCAGCGTGCCGGAAGAATTTCAGCCCGCCCGCAACGCCGACGGGACGACGTCGAACCGGTGGTCGGTGGGCAATTATCTGCCGTTCAAGGGCAGCTATAATGTGAAGGAAGCCTATCTCGAGACCGTGGTCCCACTGGGCCTTGGTCTCGAATTCAACGGCGCGGTGCGCGCGACCGACTATTCGACCTCGGGCTATGTTACCACGTGGAAGCTTGGCGCAACCTGGGCGCCGATCGAGGATATCCGCTTCCGCGTCACGCGGTCGCGCGACATTCGCGCCCCCAACCTCAACGAACTGTTCCAAGCGGGCACCGCCAACAGCGATTCGGTGCGCAACCCGGCGTTTGTTCAGGGCGACCCGACCAGCGGCCCGCAGTTCTTCCCCTATTCGGGCCTGACGACGGGTAATCCGGACCTGAAACCGGAAAAGGCCGATTCGTGGAATATCGGCGCGGTGGTCACGCCGCGTTTCCTGCCCGGCTTCAGCGCATCGGTCGATTATTTCCGTATCGATCTGGAAGATGCCATCGATACGATCTCCGCGCAGGAAATCGTCAACCGCTGCGACGAAGGACGACAGGAATATTGCGACGCGATCACCGAGGATCCGGCGCGCGAACAACCGGGTCCGCCGCGCGTTCCCTATCTGCTGATCCGCAGTCAGCCCTTCAATTTCGTCAGCAAGCTGGTGCGCGGCATCGACTTCGACGTTGCCTATCGCTTGCCGGTCGGCGGAGAAAGCAGCGTCACGCTGCGGGGTAACGCGACGCGCTATATCGAGAATCTGTCGGACACCGGGATTGCCGGGGTAACGCCCGTCAATACCGTCGGCGCGGTCGCCACCCAGGCCAGCACGCCGAAGTGGATTTTCCGCGGCAGCCTCAATTACGAAACGCCGGCCTTCTCGGGCACGGTCACCGGCCGCGGCGTCAGTTCGGGCAAATATCTGGCCAACGCCATCGAATGCACGAGCGGCTGCCCGACCTCGACCAGCCAGGCGCCGACCTATGACAACAACCACGTCAAGGGCACTTTCTACGTCGATCTCAACCTGACACAGAAGGTCCGGATGAAGAGCGGATCGCAGGCCGAACTCTTCTTCAACGTGACCAATTTGTTCGATGCCGATCCGTTGCTCCTGCCCGAAACCGGCCTGGCTGCGGCCAGTACCTATTCGGACCTCCTCGGCCGCCAGTTCCGCGTCGGAATCCGGTTCAGGACGAAGTGATCTGAACCGGCAGGAGCCAGCTGCCAATTTCGCGTGACAACGGGCCGCGAACTGCTGCACCCCCGGAAATCAGGGTGATGGTCATACCCCCGCTTCACTGCGCAAGATCGCGAAGGAAGCGGGGGCACACCACCGGCGCGGTCGCCGACTATTTCGAGGACATCCATCCCAACAGCATAATGAATGCCGCTTGTCGTGCACCTGCGCGGTGCGGCGTCCTTCACCGCCGCCAATGTCGCGACCTTTATCGACAAGGTCGTGGCGCAGGCGGGCGACTTGCCGGTAGAGATCGCGCAAGGCGGCGGCTAGCCGGAACGGCTCGGACCCTAGTTAGCGCGGACGATAGGGCTCGCAAGCTATCTCGCGCCGTCGCCATCCATCTCGGGCCGATAGCCTGGTGCTCCGCGACGGAGCGGCGCGGCGCCTGCGGCCCACGCTTCCTTTCACTTCCGGTAATAGACGCCGTTCGGCCTCACAGGCGTGCCCAGCTTTGTTCCGAGTGGTGCACCTGCGGGATTCGAACCCACGGCCCCCAGATTGGGAATCTGATACGAGGCTCTCGACAGACCTGCTAATTATTCGCGCTTTTGGGAGCAGTTGAGTCTGACGCTAAGTTCGCTTCCGAGGAATGGCCGCTTTCAGGAGGCAAGCAGGTCAGCTGCTATGGCCGACATCGGGCGCAAAGCCGCCCTTTCCGTGAGGGGGCAAATGATACCCCCAAACTCCAGCATTGAATCGCAGATTTCAGCCAAAAACCGAAATTCACCTTCATGATTTCAATGGGTTAGAGTTTATCAGGCTATTGGTGTGGTAGCCGAGGCCGCCAAAATATCTAATTATTTCAATGCCTTAGATATATTGGTAGCGGAGGAGGGACGGATATCAATACTCTAACATGTTGATTTATAATAATTCATTTTCCTAGATCGTGTTAATCCACCCCCATTTTGCCCCACTTGCGGTGGGTCGTTCAATCTGAACGACGATCGGAGCCGTATCCATCGCGAGATAAGCCTGCCATTTCCTTCTGCTTGTTCGCACGTGCGCGAAGGAAGGCGTTCAGGCTGTCCACGAAAACAATCCGGGCCTTACCAATCTTCACCGCATCCAATTCTCCCGATGCAATAAGCTGGAATATCTTCGAACGACAAAGGCCCGTGATGCGCGCGGCATCGCCAACACGAACGGCAATCGGCTGCACGTCGGGCGCTCGCTCGCCGATCAGAGGCCGCGATGACCGCACCATATCAACCCTTGCGACGCCGCGCGAAATCGCGGTCGCTTTCAACAAAGGCTTCCAGCATCGCAGGTATCAGGTCGGCGACCTTCTCGGCCTTTCCATATTCCGCTTCGTAGAAGGCGGCATAATGGCGGAGTTCTTGCTCAAGGGCCGGGCTCAGCAGGATCGCATATTTCACCGGCTGCCGGTCGGGAAGTTTTGGAAGTTTGAGAGCCATGGCGTCACCCCAGCCACGGCTGCAGAACGAGATCTTTGTGGACCACGATACGGACCGGCCAGCCGGGGCGGATTCGCACCGTCGGCTGGATATCGAGGTTGCGCGCGACGATCTGGTCTCCGGCGCGCGCGGCATTCTGCTGCGTCGACTCGCGCAGCGCGCGGACGAGGTCGCTTTCGGCGCTCCCGAGACCGAGTTCGGTTCCGACCCCGAGCAGCGTGGATAGAACAACACCCTTCAAGAGCTGCCAGGTGTGACGATCGATCCGGTCGGCGAGGCCGGCATAGCCTTCGGTGTCGCTCGCCGGCGTATTGTCGAGCCGGATCGAGGATCCGTCAGGCAATATGATCCGCTGCCAGACGACCAGCGCCCTGCTCTGGCCGAAGGCCACGACATTGTCGTAGCTCCCTACGAGCCTCGATCCCTGGGGGACCAAGACGGTGCGTCCCGTCACGCTGTCGTGGACATTCGTGGTGATTTGCGCGGTTACCAGGCCCGGCAGGTCCGAATTGAGCCCCGTGATCAGGCTCGCGGAGATGATGCTCCCGGCGTGCACCGTCCAGGGCGAGACGGGTTCGACGAGCCGATGGGGGCTCGTCTCGCTTCCACCCTCGTTGCGAAATGCCAGGCTATGCTTCTCCGCGGCCCCTTGCGCTGCCTCTCCGCGCTCCGGCAATGTCGGCATGGCAACGCCCGTTGCAAGTGCCCCGCCCGCCTGGCCGCCGGAGCGCCGCAGGATGATGTCGGACTCGCGCGCCGCGCGGTCCTCTGCCGCCAGCCGCTGACGCTCGGCTTCGGCTTGCTCGGTCGCCCTGGCTTCAGCATCACTCCCCGTTCCGGCTTCCGCCATTTCAAGGTCGCGCTGGTGTCTCAATATCGGCCTGCCGAGATCGCCCGGAAGTTTCGGCCCGAGCGGCGGCGCATCGCCATAGCCGGTCGGAGCATTTGCCAGCGCGTCGGGCAGCTTCGGCACGTCGAGCGGCGCTCGCTCGTCGCCGGCGTTTGCCGGGCGTGTCCCGGCCGGCATGAGGGCCAGCCATGCCGCGCTGCAAATCAGCGTGGCTCCAAAGCCGCTCGCGGCGACGATGATACCCTTGCGAAACCGCACCGTGCGCGGTGGCTTGGCGCGCAAGACGAGCGTTTCGGGGTCGGCCTTCGGCGCCGGGGTCGGGGTGGGAGGCGTCGAAGCGGCGCCGGTCGGGGCGTCGTTCATTGCCCCGCTCCCAGCACCGATCCCCCAAGCCGCGTGATACGGACGATCTTCTGCTTCTTGCCGCCAAGGCGAAGCTCCGCGGCGGCGAACAACCGGTCGACAACATAATAGCGTCCCGCCATGCGGTAATTGACGAGCTCCGCTTTGCCCTTCTCGCCCACGACAAAGAGCGGGGGCGCCTCGGCGACCGCGATCGCCGGAGGAAATTCGATCCAGGTTTGGCGACCGTCATCAAATGCGCGAATGGGCCGCCATGCCGCGCGATCGCCGCTGATGCGGTAGCCGAAGTTCAACCGCTCGACCTCGACCGCCGCCGAAACCGGCCTCGCCGCCTCCGCCGCGGCGCTCTGGCGCTGCCATGCGAGCAGCTCGTCGGCGGGATAGGTCCAGCTGATCGCCGACATAGCGGCCGACGCCCGGCTCGAAAGCTGGATTCGGTACACGCGCCGGTCGGTGGTGATGACGAGGTTCGTCGACAGCCCGGCGGAGAATGGCTTCACGAGGATATGTGTTCGCCGCCCCTCCCCGCTCCCGCTAGTCGTATCGCCGACGGTCCAGCGCACCGTGTCGCCGGCGGCAACCGACGTCAGCGTCTCGCCGGGCTGGAGCGCGATGTCGCTGATCCGGCCGGGCATGGTGTAGAGGCGGTAGAGCGCGCCGTCGGCAAAGGGATAGACCTGCACGGCATGCAGAAAACCGCTGGCCGCGGGCTCGCGCAGCGCGGCCTTGTTCGCCGCTGCAACCGCGGCTGGCGATTGCGCGAGCGCCGGCGATGCCAGCGCGAACAGTGAGGCGGACAGGATGAGGGTCCGGATCATATGGTCGTTCCTTCGGTCTGGGTGAGCGCGGCTGCAGGCGCCGCCGCGAGTGGCGAGCCTTGCGGGATATTCCGCGGCAACGATCCGGCGGCCGGAGGCTCGGCCGGTGGCGCCGTCTCGATGCGGGGCAGCGCCGGGGTTTCGAGTTCGCGGCTCCAGTCGATGGCATCGACATAGAGGCCGAGCGGATTTTTGCGCAGTGCGTCGGCGGAGCGCGGCGGCCGGATCTTGATCGTCAGGACCGCAGTCCAGCGCGATGTCGCCGACAGGCTCCCGCGCTCGAACGCCTGCTCGGTCCAGTTCACCCGGAAACTATCGTCCGACGCCCGCACGATGCTCGTCACCTGTACCGACACCGTGTGCCGGCCGACTTCCGCAAACGGGTCGGCAGCGCGCGCATACTCGCCGAGGAACAGGGCGCCGCGCGCGGTTGCGAAGTCATAGGCCGCGAGCCAGTTGTCGCGCATCAGCACGGCATCGAGCGACCGCGCACGGATGTGCGTGATGAAGCGGCCGAGGTGCCAGGCTATCTGCGGATCGGTCGGCCGATACTGAGCGTCCGCCCTCGCGACCGCTTGCGCCCGACCCAGCCGGTCGACCTCGACGACATAGGGAACGACGCGGCTCTGAAGCGATTGCCAGACGAGGGCCGAGGACAATCCGATGGTCAGGAACAGACCGCCTAGCGCCATGAGGCGCCAGTTCTTCGCCTGGACCCGCGCGTCGCCGATCCTCATGTCCCAGAGTTGACCCGCCCGCTGATAGGGCGTGTCGGGTTCGGGCGTCTGCCCGTAGCGTTGAACGGCTCGCTTGAATCGCATGGTTCAGTCCCTTTCCTTGATGTCGGGGGTGGCGGATGCCCCGCCGCGATCGCCTTCCTTGATCGCGTGGATCGCGGTCTGGCGGCGGTGGCGCGCGGTTTGCTCGCTCTGGAGACGCGCCGCCCATGCAGGTGCGGCGTCGCGAGCTTCGGCAGAGGAAGGCCCAGCAGGGGCGCCCGCGGCGCCCCCGCCGCTGGTGGTGCCAGCGTTCCACGCCGCATCGCTTCCGCGTTCGGCCGCACCGCCCAGATCCGCAATCGAGCGAAGCCGATTGGCGGCGGTTCCTTTCGCGGTGGTCGCCATGCCGCCGATGCCGGCACCGATGGTCGAGGCGCCCGAGGTTTCCTGGCCGAGCTTGTACGCGGTGGAAGCCGCGCTCCCCATCGAGGTTCCGGCGCGGATCGCGCCAAGGCCGGCGGCGCCGGCGCCGCGCGCCGCGGCGCCGGCGCCCGCCCCGCCCATCGCTAGACCGCCCGCGGCGAGCGCGGTGGTTGCGACGGCCGATCCGGCCCCCAGCTGCGGCGCACCCGCGACCAGTCCCGAGGCAATGGCCGGACCGAAGATCGCGAGACCGAAGAGCGCAAGGCTCGCGAGCATCAGCGATACCGCCTGCTCGATCGTCACCTCTTCGCCGGTCAGCGCGCCGGTGAACTCGGCGAAATAGTTGGAGCCGATGCCGACGATCACGGCGAGGACCATGACCTTGACGCCCGAGCTGACGACGTTGCCGAGCACGCGTTCGGCGAGGAAGCTCGTGCGGTTCCAGAGCGCGAAAGGAACGAGCACGAAGCCCGCGAGACTGGTGAGCTTGAATTCGAGGATGGTGATGAAGAGCTGGATCGCGAGGATGAAGAAGGCGCCGATGACGATGACCCACGCGATCACCAGCACCGCGATTTCGATGAAGTTGTCGAAGAAGGCGATCGGGCCGACGAGTTCCTTCGCCTGCCTGAGCAGCGGCCAGGCCGCGTCGAAACCTGTCCCGGCGAGCCGTCCCGGCATGAGCAGGTCCTCGGCGCCGATCGCGCTGCCGCCCGCGACCAGGCCAAGCCCGGCGAAAGAACGGAAGATGATTTCGGACAGGCTCTGGAAACTGTTCAGGATCAGCGCGAACACGCCGACGTAGAGGATTTTCTTCAGGAATTTGGCGATGACGTCGTCCTCGCCGCCGAGCGCCCAGAACAGACCCGCGAGCGTGATGTCGATGCCGATGAGGATGGTGGTGAGGAAACCGACATCGCCGCCGAGCAGGCCGAAACCGCTGTCGATATAGGCGATAAAGGCAGCCATGAACTGGTCGATAATATTGAGATCGTCCATCGGTCGGTTTCCTCATCCGGATGTTTGTCGCGGGGGCCGGCAGCCAGGCGCGGTGGTGAATCCCCGAACCACCGGCACTGCGGCAGCCCCCGCGACGGGGCAGCTTTCGGGCTCGAGGGAGCGGGTGCGGCCCGTCCTGCCCCTTGTCGTCAGACGCGGATCAACGCGGCGGCGTCCACGCCTTGCCGTCGCCGAGGAAGCGGTTCGTGCGTTCGCGCCCTTCGCGTTCGCTCTGCGCGCGGCGCGCCTGTTCGAGCGCCTCGGCGCGGAACTGCGCCGCCATCAGCTGCTGGATCTGGAACTGCTGCTTGGCCGCGAGCGCGAGGAGCTGGTTGGTCGCCTGCTGCGCCTGCAGCCCGCCCTCGGCGCCCTGGCTTTTGCCCACGATGGCCTTCAGCGCCTCGGCGTCGCCGCGAACATTTTCGGCGATGCCGCTTTGCACCGCCATCGCCTGACGGAAGGCTGCCATCTCGCGGTCGAGGCGTTGCCGCGCCGCCGCGATGCGCGTGTTGCGCCGCGCGAGATGGTCGAAGCCGGTCGGAAAGGCCTGGCGGAACTGCTCGTCGAGACGATCGACGCGAAAGTCGATGCCCTGCGCCTCCCCCATCAGCCGGTCGATCTCCTGCAGCCGCTGCTGCAACGCCGCCATTTGCGGAAAGTCGATCTTCGACAGCTGCTTCTGCTGGTTCGCCAGCATCTGCGCCTCGTTCTGCAACGACTGGATCTGCTGGTTGATCTGCTGGAGCGTCCGCGCCGCCGTGAGCAGATTCTGCGAATAGTTGGCGCTGTCGAACACTGGCACCGCGTGCGCGGCCGGAGCCGTGAGCGTCGCGGTGGTGGCGGCGAGCACGAGCGTCATCATAAGCTTTTTCACTCTACTTCTCCTGCAGGGGGAATTTCGAAACCGGCGAGGAGCCTCGCCGCCCATTCGAGCCCGGCCTCCTCGAGGAAGCGCGCCGCAAAATCGGCGCGGCCGTGCTCGGCAAGGATGCGCGTGATGCGCTTCTGGCTATCGGGGTCGGAGGCGCCGCACAGCGCGAGCGCCACGGGTCCGAGGCCGAGCTCGAAGAGACGGTTGCCGCGCGCCGACTGGAGATAATATTGGCGCTTCGGCGCCGCGCGCGCGATCAGCTCGATCTGCCGGGCGTTGAGCCCGAAGCGCGCATAGGCCGCCTCGCTCTGCGGCTCGACTGCGCGGTCGTTGGGAAGCAATATGCGCTGCGGGCAGCTTTCGATGATCGCAGGCGCGATCTTGCTTTCCGCGATGTCGGCGAGGCTCTGCGTCGCGAATATGACGCTGACATTCTTTTTGCGCAGGACCTTCAGCCATTCGCGAATGCGCGCCGCGAACAGCGGGTGATCGAGAAACACCCAGGCCTCGTCGAGAATGAGCAAGGTCGGCCGTCCGTCGAACCGTTCTTCGAGCCGGTGGAAGAGATAGGTCAGTACCGGCGAGGCCGCGCCCGGCTGCCCCATCAGCGCCTCGGTCTCGAAGCACTGGATGTCCGCGAATGCGAGATCATCCTCGGCGGCGTCGAGCAACTGCCCATAGGGTCCCTCGAGCGTGTAGGGTGCGAGCGCCGTCCTGAGCTTGGTCGATTGCAGGAGCAGCGACAGGCCGGTGAGCGTCCGTTCAGCGCGCGGCGCCGACGCGAGGCTCGTGAGCGCCGACCAGACCGCCTCTTTGACGTCGGGTATCGTGGGCACCGCTTCGTGCGCGAGCAGCGCTGCGATCCATTCGGCGCCCCACGCGCGCTCCTCGGCGCGGTCGATCGACGCGAGCGGCTGGAAGGCAACTCCCTTGCCCTCGCCGTCATCGGCGCCGAGACCGAGCGCATGATGCGCGCCGCCGCAGGCGAGGACGGCCGCGCGCGCCGAACAACCCTTGTCGAAGATGTAGACCTGCGCGCCTGCATAGCGGCGAAACTGGAGCGCCAGCAGCGCGAGCAGCACTGATTTGCCCGCGCCGGTCGGCCCGACGATCATCATGTGACCGACATCGCCGACATGCGTCGACAGCCGGAACGGGGTGGTGCCGCTGGTCTCGGCAACGAACAGCGGCGGCCCGCCCAGATGATTATTGCGCGCCGGCCCCGCCCACACTGACGAGAGCGGCATCAAGTGGGCGAGATTGAGGGTGTGGACGAGCGGCTGGCGGACATTGGCATAGACCTGTCCCGGCAGCGACCCGAGCCAGGCCTCGACCGCATTGACGCTTTCGCGGATCGTGGTGAAACCGAGGCCGTTCACGACACGCTCGACGCTGCGCAATTTCTCGTCGGCGCGGGCACGATCATCGTCGGCGACGATGATCGTAGTCGTCAGATGGCCGAAGGCGACATGATCGCCGCCAAGCGCCTGCAAGGCGAGATCGGCGTCGAGCATCTTGTTGTCGGCATCGCTGTCGAGAAGCTGCGCGGGCTGGTTGTACATGACCTCGCGCAGCAGAGCGGTGATCGACTTGCGCTTGTTGAACCATTGGCGGCGCAGCCGCGTCAGCGCCTTCGTCGCCTCCGTCTTGTCGAGCGCGATGAAGCGCGTGACCCAGCGATAGCCGAAGCCTTCGTGATTGAGCGCGTCGAGCATGCCGGGCCGGCTCGATCCCGGGAAACCCAGCACCGTCACGCTGCGCAGATGGAGGTCGCCGAGCATCGGCTCGAGCCCGCCGGTCAGCGGCGTGTCGGCGAGCAGCCCGTCGAGATACATCGGCGTCTCGGGCACCGCGACGGCATGACGCTTCGCCGAGATGGTGCCGTGCAGATAGGCCAAGGTTTCGGCGTCGCCGAGTGCGCGCACCTCGGGCATGAACCCCGCCAGCAGATCGAGCACCCGGTCGGTCTCGGCGACGAACGCCGCGAGCGCCTGGCGCCAGTCGCGCCCCTTCGTGTCACCGCTTCGCTCGACCAGCGCGCGGGCGGCGGTGTCGACCTGATCGGCGGACGGCAGGAAGGTCAAAGTCAGCCAGGAAAAGCTCTCGAAATGCGCGCCCGCATTCTCGAAGCCGGCGCGGCGTTCTTCGTCGACGAGCCGCGACGCGGGATCGGGGAAATCGCTCGCCGGATAGCCAAGCGCCTCGCGGCGTTCGGCCTCGGCATGGATCGCCCAGCCCGAACCGAAGCGCTTCAGCACATTGTTGGCGCGCGCGGCGACCGCGACGAGTTCGGCCTCGGTCGCGCTTTCGATGTCGGGACCGCGGAATGCGAGCACGCGGCTGAAGCTGCCATCCTTGTTGAGGACGACGCCGGGCGCGACGAGTGCGGCCCACGGCAGATGATCGGCAAGCCGATCGCTCTTTCGGCGATATTCGGCGAGGTTCAGCATGACAGATGCCCCCGCTGGCGCAGGTGCCGCACGAGCACCGCCGCAAAATCGGGATCGCGCTTCGCCGCCATCACCGCAATCGTGTGACCGATCGCCCAAAGCGCGATCCCGCCGATCCATTGCTGGAGACCGAGGCCGAGCGCGGCCGCGACCGTCCCGTTGACGATCGCGATGGCGCGCGGCGCGCCGCCGAGCAGGATCGGCTCGGCGAGCGCCCGGTGGAGCGGCGCCTCATACCCCTCGATCATATGCCCTCCGGTCATGCGACGAGCGCTCCCCCGCCAAAGCTGAAGAAGGAGAGAAAAAAGCTCGAGGCGGCGAAGGCGATCGAGAGACCGAAAACGATCTGGATGAGCCGACGGAAGCCGCCCGCGGTTTCGCCGAAAGCGAGCGTCAGCCCCGTGGTGATGATGATGATCACCGCGACGATCTTGGCGACGGGACCCTGCACCGATTCGAGAACCTGCTGCAGCGGCTCTTCCCACGGCATGCCCGAGCCCGCGGCGTGCGCAGCGCCCGAGATCCCGAACACAAGGCCGAGCGAAACCCCGGCGGCGGCGAGCAACAATAGCTCCTGTGCCTGCGCGCGGACCTTTCGACGCGAGGGAGCAAATGCGCGTATCTCCATGGTCATTCTCCTGATGCTGGGGGGATCAAATCGATGAGGGCGTATGCGCCGTCGGCATCGAGGCCGGCGACGCGCGCCGCGCCCGAGACCCGGCGCGCGAGCCCGCGCCCCGAGATGAAGACGATGATGTCGATCGCTTCCGCGATCAGCCGGCGCGGGACGGTGACCACGCTTTCCTGGACCAGGCTTTCGATGCGGTAGAGCGCGGACAATGTGCTGTTGGCGTGCACCGTCGCGATCCCGCCGGGATGGCCGGTGTTCCACGCTTTCAGCATATCGAGCGCTTCGGCGCCGCGGACCTCGCCGACGACGATACGGTCGGGACGGAGGCGAAGCGTCGAGCGGACAAGATCGGCCATCGAGACGCTGCCGGGCCGCGTGCGCAGCGCGACCACGTCGCTTGCGGCGCACTGGAGCTCGCGCGTATCCTCGATCAGGATGACGCGTTCGTCGATGTCGGCCATTTCGGCGAGCAGCGCGTTGGCGAGCGTCGTCTTCCCGGAGCTCGTCCCGCCGACGATAAGGATATTCCGTCGCTTGGCGACCGCACAGGAAAGCATGGCCGCGGTGGCCGCGTCCATGACCCCGCCCTGGACATAGTCGAGCAAGGTATGAATGCGCGCCGCGGGCTTGCGGATCGAGAAACAGGGCGCGAGGCTGACGGGCGGGAGAATGCCCTCGAACCGCTCGCCCGCCCCTTGTCCGTGCGGCGGCAGTTCGGCCGAGACGATCGGCGAGGCCGCATGCACCTCGGTGCGCGCATGGCTCGCCACCAGCCTGATGATCCGCTCGACCTGCGCGGGATCGTATCGCACCGCGGTTTCGACGCGCCCTTCGCCAAGCCGGTCGATACGCAGCACGCCGTCGGGATTGACCATGATCTCCTGCGTGAGCGGATCGGCGAGCGCCGCGGCGATCGTCGGCCCCATCGCGGTGCAGAGCATCGCGCGTCGGCGCTCGAAGGAAGCCCCGGCGGTCATGCGCCGGTCTCCGCGTCCCCATCGGTGCCGATCGACCGCCGTCCGCCGGCGATCTGCCGTCCCACCTGCGCGACAAAGGCATTGAAGCGCTCGCGCCCGACCGCCCGCGCCGCGCTGTCGGCATCGGGCAGCGGCGCGGTCACCATCAGCTGATATTGGACAAACAAGGAAAGGCTCTCGAGAAGCACGTCGATGTCACGCCGCGCCTTCGCAATCTCGCGGCTGATCCGGTCGAGCCGCCCCTTGACGAGATCGTCGATTTCCTTCGCGGCGCGGCGGGCGAGAAAGCTGCGAAGCGCGTCGTTGACGATACTGCTCTTGGTCGCGCCGGGCCTGGCGGCGAGCGCATCGAGCGCCTCGCTGACCTCGCGGTCGATATAGAGATTCTGCCGATACTTCATGGGAGTCAAAGCCCCGGCAGCAGGTCGCGCCCGCTCGTCTCGTTGAGGCCGTGGCCGCGCGCGACGTCGCTCAGCCCCTGCGGAGCCGGGCCCTGCGCACGCTCCATCGCCTTGCGCTCGGAGGCAAGATCATGATCGTCCTGTTCGGCGGCGATCAGGACGAGCTGCTTCGCCTCCTCTGCGGCCGGCGCGATTTCTTCGGCGATGCCGGGGTGGCGCTCATGCTCGAGGCCGCCTTCGCCCGCCTCGTCGTCCGCGCCATCGGATGCATCCGCGAGCCGAACATCGGGCCGCCGCGCAAAACTTCCCCAGTCGTTCGGGCGCGGCTTGGGGCAGTCGACCGTCTCGCCCTCGCCTGTCCCCGGCGACCCCGGCGGCGGAAGCAGGCGACTGCGAAAATTGGCGTCGTCATAATAGCGCAGCTTCTTCGCGCGGATCGGCGCCAGCCCTGATACGAGGACAAGCTCGTCGTCGGCGGGAAGCTGCATGACCTCGCCCGGCGTCAACAGCGGACGCGCGGTTTCCTGCCGGCTGACCATGACATGCGCGAGCCAGGGCGCGAGGCGGTGGCCGGCATAGTTGCGCATCGCGCGCTGCTCGGTCGCGGTGCCGAGCGCATCGGAGATGCGCTTGGCCGTGCGCTCGTCGTTGGTCGCGAAGGCGACGCGGACGTGGCAATTGTCGAGGATCGAATTATGCTCGCCATAGGCGCGCTCGATCTGGTTGAGCGACTGCGCGATCAGGAAAGCGCGAATGCCATAGCCGGCCATGAAGGCGAGCGCGGTCTCGAAAAAGTCGAGGCGCCCGAGCGCCGGGAATTCGTCGAGCATCAGGAGAAGCTCGTGGCGACGCACGCGCGATCCGCGCTCGTCGAGCTTCTCGGTGAGGCGGCGGCCGATCTGGTTGAGGATCAGGCGGACGAGCGGCTTGGTGCGCGAAATGTCCGAGGGCGGAATGACAAGGTAGAGCGACACCGGACTGTCGCCGTCGACAAGATCGGCGATCCGCCAGTCGCATCGCGACGTGACCTTGGCCACGGTCGGATCGCGGTAGAGGCCGAGAAACGACATCGCGGTCGACAGCACGCCCGAGCGCTCGTTCTCGCTCTTGTTCAGCAGTTCGCGCGCTGCCGACGCGATGACGGGATGCACGCGCGGCGCGTCCTTCGTCCCGATATGATTGGTGGTCATCATTCGCCGGAGCGTCGCGACGAAAGGACGCTGCGGGTCGGAGAGGAAGGAGGCAACCCGCGCCAGCGTTTTCTCCTCCTCGGCATAGAGGATGTGCAGGATCGCGCCGACCAAAAGCGAGTGCGACGTCTTTTCCCAATGGTTCCGCCGCTCGAGCGCACCTTCGGGATCGACGAGGATGTCGGCGATATTCTGGACGTCGCGAACTTCATTCGCGCCGCGGCGAACTTCCATCAGCGGGTTATAACAGGCCGAGCGCGCATCGGTCGGATCGAAGCGGAGGACATGCGAGAAGCGCGCGCGCCAGCCGGCGGTAATCTGCCAATTCTCGCCCTTGATGTCGTGCACCACCGCCGAGCCCGTCCAGCTGAGCAGCGTGGGGACGACGAGCCCGACGCCCTTGCCGGACCGCGTCGGCGCGAAGGCCATGACATGCTCGGGACCGGCGTGGCGGAGGTAGGCACTCGCATGCCGGCCGAGAAAGACGCCCTTGTCGGCATGCAGCCCGGCACGCCGGATCTCCTGCGGCGCGGCCCAGCGCGCCGAACCATAGGTGGTTACGTGCTTTTGCTGGCGCGCACGCCACAGCGCCCCGAAAATCGCGGCAGCGCAGCCGAGGAAACCGCTTGAGGCAGCGAGCGCCCCCGCCTTGTCGAATATCTCGGGAGCGTAAGCTTCAAAATGATACCACCAGGGAAAGATCGACCAAGGGCGATAGACCGGGACATCGAGGATTTTGAACCAGGGCGCGCCGAGCTCGGGTTGGTAGCCGAGCATCGCGGCGCACCACTGCGTCGCGGCCCACACGCCGCCGATGACGATGAGGAAAACGACCACGATCTGGCCGACGAGAAACTTGGTGGGATGCATGATCGGACTCCGCACCGAGGGCGAATCTGCCGCTCGGGTTCATGCACACCACGATCGCTCCCCGGACCGGCCGGGAACACGGGTCTCTCGAGGTGTCCGCGGGTGCCACGAGGCGCCTCAGTTCCGAAATGTGACGGCAAGCAGGACTGACATGACCTGAATTCGCGGAGCCAGCACCAGAAGACCTTGGCAAAATCAGTTCTACTGAACTCCGGCGCCAGGGACGCGTTGCTTCCCAATGGCGTCGATATACTCCGGCATTTCCCGATCCGATCGCAACGAGCTTCCCATCGGCTCCCGGCGCACGGCGATCGCCAACGCCGGACTGGCGCGCCTTTGGAAGGTTCGCCCCGGCTGGAAACCTCGTCTCGATAGCGCCGAAATCCTGGGCGGTGCGTGCCGGATCGCGGGCGGTCCGGCGGACCGGCTTTCGTCCGATTGGCTCTTCCGTCTCGATCTGCTGCTCCATGACCTTGAGGCGAGTGCCCGCCTGACGCCGCTCGGCCGGACGCTGGCTTATGGCCAGCTCGCCTCCGCCGCCGCGAACATGATCGGCATGCACAAGTTATGGGCGCAGCACCCAGAGATCGACAATCAATCGGTCGAGCGTCCAATTGTCATCGTCGGGCAGATGCGTTCGGGAACGACACGTATGCAGCGGCTTCTTGCATGCGATGAGCGCTTCCGCTTCACCCGCTTCTACGAGAGCTGGGCTCCGCTCCCGCGCATCGCTTCAAGCCGTCTGTTCGACGACCGTAAATGGCGCGCCCGGCTTGGACTTTTCGCAGCGAGAATCCTGAACCCCGAATTCCAGTCGATCCATCCCACTGGCGCCGCAGCCGCGGACGAGGAAATCGGCTTCTTCAACATGTTGATGCTGCCGGCAGCCTATGAGGCCCAATGGCGGCTGCCTAGCTTCGTGGGATACTGCGAGGCGATGAACAAGATTTCGGTCTATGCCGAGTTTCGGCGCATCCTGAAGACGATCGCATGGCTGCGCGGCAGAGACGACAAGCGTCCCTGGATCCTGAAGGTCCCGCAGTTCGCCGAGGATCTCGATGCGATGCTCGCCGTCTTTCCGGACGCGCGCGTCGTCCATGTCACGCGCGACGAGAATATGGTTGCAGCCTCTTCGGCATCGCTCGTTTTCAACCAGATGAAGCTGCAGTCGAACGAGGTCGATCCCCACGCCATAGGCCGCGAATGGTCGCGCAAGATCAGCCTGCGGGCTGCAAGGACGGCAACGGCGCTGTCGGCAGCTGCGGCACCCAGGACCGAAATCCGCTACGCTGATATCGAGCGCGACTGGCGCCGCGCAATTCGCGAGGTTTACACGATGCTCAAGACGCCGCTCGATGAAGCAGCCGAGCATCGGATGAATACCTATCTTTGCTCCCGCAAATCGCGTGCCCGCCATCATTACGAGCCCGCCGCATTCGGTCTCACGGCCTGAGCGAGTTCGAGGAGCAGGAGCGATACTTGACGATGCCTTTTTGCACGAGATGATGGGATGATGTGGACTCGCAGGCATCGCCCCCCGACTATGCTCTGCGATTATATTCGCTTTTTCTCGGAGCGAGCCGGCGAGCTTGGAAATCACGCCTTGTCAGCGCCGCTTCCAGTGCGCGTCGACCAGTTGATCGAATTTTATTTCAAGGATCGATACAAAGTCTCACGCTATGGCGGGCCGGCTGCGGCCGCTCCCGAGATGGCGATCGTTGGACCTCAGCGTCGGTCTGGGACCCTCCTCCATCTCTCGGGTTCGCTGGATGTCTTCACCATCCACTTCCAGCCCGGCGGGCTGAACGCGCTGTTCGGCGTCGCGTCCAGTGACCTGATCGACCAAGGCCTCGAAGCTCAGATTGTCATCGGACGATGCGCTTCTGAACTTCGCGAGAATTTGATGCGGGCCAAAGATTTCGCGGGGCGGGTCGATGCTGCGCAACGCTGGGTGCTAAGCCGCATGAGCAGCGGGAAGCCTGTCGATATGGTCGCGCGGATCGCTCAGATACTGTCCGCTTCTGGCGGCGCTATGCCGATCGCGCAGCTCGCCCGGCAGACCGGCCTCAGCGATCGCCAGTTCACGCGGCGGTTCGAATATCAGACCGGTCTCACACCGAAGATATTTGCTCGAGCGGTGCGGTTCAGTGCGGCGCTCGAGGCCAAATCCAGCGCGCCGGAAAGAAGCTGGACCGAAATTGCCTATGAGGCGGGATATGCGGATCAGTCCCATTTGATCCGGGACAGCCGGCAGCTTGGCGGCGCGCCGCCACGCAGCTTCCACGCCGACTGGAGCGCTCTCCGCTGACGTATTCGTCCATTTTCCGGCGTGTGGACAGTCTATGATTTTCGCGGACGTGAGGAAAAATGATGGACAGACGGCAGGCATTGTGGGGTTTAGCTGCGGGAGCGATCGTCGCAGGCACGGCGCAAGAAAATGAAGTGACCGTTTTCAACCTGAGGGACGACGTCGCGAGATTGGCCGCGGACTATGCGGATGCATGGAATGCGTCGAACATGGATGCGATGACGGCGCTTTATACCGACGATGTGCATTGGGTGAATATCGTCGGCATGCACTGGCGCGGCAAGGCGGAGGTTGACAAGGCGCACCGCATCTTTTTCGATATCATGTTCAAGGGCGTGCCCTTGGTGCTTGAGGAAATTGAATCAATTGCCGAGCTGCCAGATGGAGGCGCAATCGCGGTCGTCCGGTGGGCCGTCGGCGCTTTTACCACCCCCGTCGGTGAGCGTGTTCCGCCTAGCCGTGATCGAATGACCCTCGTCCTCGTCCGGGAAGGCGGAAAGCTGCTGATCAAGCACGGCGCCAACATTCAGATCGACGAACTCGCTCAGAAATCGAATCCGGTGCCGACTTTAGACTGATCCCTATCCTGACGATTTTTTCAGCCAGATTATCGTTGCTTCTCGCCGATTGCGGTCGGTCAGCTTCCGACCGAAAAGGAGCGGATAGCCGACGTTACGGCTCGCGCCCTGCTCGATCAGAAGCGCGCCCAATTCAATAGGTGACGGTGACGACAATCGTATCACTGTAAGCCCCTGCACGCACATTCTGGCGTGACGGAATACGCCCATAAATTGGCACAGTTCGGTCAACCACCAAAAGCCCTGCAAAACTTCGCGTGACCCGCGCGGACCCGACGGTGCCATTTCCCCACACCTGCGTTCGTGCCGCGTTGGTATATAAATTATATGGAAGTACCTGCGCGCCGTTTCGCATGGTCCGGCCGGCGTAACTGCCCGACGCTCCGGGACTGAGGTCGATCGTGAAGGAACCGCTGAGCGCAATAAGCAGCGTACAACGTACGCGAACCGACCCCGCAGCATCGTTGGCCGTTGGCGCCAAGGTGTCGTACGTCCCGAAGGCGACACCGGTCGCGGTCACGGTGCAGCTGCAGAAAGACAGGGGGTTGCAGGCAGCCTCGGCCGGGGCCGGACGATAAAGGCAGGCGACGAGCAGCATGGCAAGCAGCGAACGGAGAACAGCGCGTTCGGTCATTGGCCAGCTCCTGCCTGGCAAGGAAGCGGACCGATCCGCGGGAGCGCCTCCCCGGGCAACTGCGCCGGTATAGTAACGCTGCATGTGCCAGCTGCGGTGTCGATATCGAGCGTCATACCCTCGCGCATCTCGCGCACGAAGATTTCACCGCCATAGCCGACAAAGCTGCTTTCGCCGAGGCTCGTGAGGACGTTCGCGCCCACTTCGACCGGACCGTCGGCGGGCATAGCGACGATTATCGTCGCCGGGCGGTCGCGCTCGACGTCGAAGCGCGCGCGCGCCGCACCGCGAAAGCGCGGAACGACAAGAATATTATCGTCGGGCATGCGCGCATCGAGCGGCAGATCGGACGGTGCCAGCGAGATCCGATTCTCCTCATACGGGCGCAGGTCGGGAAGAATGGCGCGGCCGCGATCGTCGGTTCGCGTGACCAGCCGGTTTTCCTGATAGATGCGGACGCCCGCCTGCCCTGGCACCTCGACGACCGCGAGGCCGTCTTCGACCCGGCGTGTCGCATAGGCGCGCTCGCCTGCAATCAGCAGCCCCCCGCTTGCGAGTGCGCGAATGCCCAGATCGCCGTCGAAGCGCGCCGCCTCGAGGCTGACCTCGCCGACATCGCCGCGCCAATTCAGCTCCGCTTGCTGGCGATCGGTTTCGCCGGTGCTCGTTGCTAGGCGATAGCCCCATCCACCTTCGGTCGGCGCCGTCTGCCGCAGTTCGGCCAGGATGTTGCGGCTGTCGGCCTGCACATAAGCGCTCCTGCGCGGCCCGAAAGGCACAGTGACGCCGATGCCCGCCGTCGTTTCCCAGTGCGCGTTCTCCGCCCTCGTCCGGAACGCGAAAAGATTGAGGTAGGCGAAATTTCCGAGCGATACGCTGTAATTGCCCGACAGCACGCGCGTGCGATTACCATCGGCATATTCGAGGTCGGTCCACGACACGGCCGCATTTCCAAAGCGGCTGAGCGAGACGCCGGCGGTTGCCTGAAACTGCTTCGTAATCCGGTCACGATCGACATCGATCCCCAATTGGTCGAAATCGCGCGACGCACGCTGATAGCTCACGGCCAAGTTCCAGCCGGGCGATATGCGGCTATAATAAACGCGGTATAGCGTCCCCTTCCCCTCGTCACCTCGCGACACCGCCCCGGCGACACCGAACTCGCCGATCGCTGGCCAGACGATATTCGCGCCGGCGCCCGCCATCTGCACACCTTCGCTAACTTCGGCCCGCCCCTCAAGCGTGAGCCGGTCGGTCACGCCGCGGCGATAACTGCCCGCGGCAAAGGCGGCGCCATAATCGAAGCTGCGATAACCATAGCTGCGGCGCTCGGCACCCGCTTCGAGCGACCAGGCCGACAGGCCGCGGCGCAGGAGGCGCGAACTAACATAATAGGAGCTCCGCACTCTGCGTTCGACACCGAGCGCATCGCGAAGCACCAGCGTGACCTCGCCCGCTCCGGTGACGATCGGTGCCTGGTCGATCGTGAAGGGTCCTTGGCCGACGCGCGTCTGATAGCGCAGCGCGTCGTTGACGAGCAGTTCGACGTTCGACGGCACCGCCGCGCGATCGGCGAATTCGGGCACCGGGAAGGTGACGAGTCCCGGCTGGACGCCGAACTCGGTCCCATAACGAATCCCGCCGAAGCGTATCTGGCGTGTCCATTCGCGCGCATCGGTGACCGTGTCACCGACGACGAACCGCGTCAGCCGCTCGGGAAAATCGCGGAGATAATAGCTGTCGAGGCGGGTAACTCCATCGGCACCGCTGGCATTACCCACGGTCATCGTGCCAGCCACCAACCCCCAGTCGTCCGAAACGCCCGCCTCCAGGAACGCGCCGCCGGTCACGCGGTCGTCATATTCGAGCGAGAGATCATAGTTGAGGAAGGCAGCGAACGCCCCCGGCGTCGGCCGGATCCGGCCCGAAGCCACGGCGATCCGTTGACGGATCAGGCTGTCGTCGGCGACCGAGAGCAAGAGGCGCTGCCGCGCATCGTCGAACGCGGCGACGAGTCCCTCGACGGCCGACAACGGTAGCATCGTTTCGCCGTCAACCTGGATGGCTTCGGCTGCCGGCCGGACAATACGCCAGCTGTCGAGATCGTCGGCGCGCACCCAAAATCCGTCGTCGCGGCGCGCGATCAGAAAGAGGCCGGGTTGCGCAACGTCGTTGATCACGACTTCGACGAGCATCAGCGCGTCAGCGGTCTCCGCGCCCCGGGCAACTGGCGGGAAGCCGGGCGGCTGCGCCCTCCCGTCCGAGCCATGACCAAGGAGGCAGAGCGCGCCCATGATCAGGCTAGGGCCGCGCTTCACGCGCTGCCGCTTCCACGGAAAGGTCGATCGACCGTTCGCCCTGATCGGTCATGGCGTCGAGTTTTAGCACCTCTCCGACACGCACGGGCGCCGAGGTCTTGAGGGCTACCGCTGCGCTTTGTCCGGGCAGAATATAGACCGACATGTCTTCGCTAGCGAGGCTCGTGCCGCCGGGGCGGCTAAGCGAAAGCCGATTGAGCTGCACATGGACATTGCCCGAGTTTCGGATTTGGAGCGCTATGCCGCCATCTGCGGCGCGCGCCGAATGCCACGATAGTTGCACCCGGGGAACAGCCGGCGGCACGAAGATGGGGACGCTGATGCGCAGCAGCGTCTTCACTTCTCCTGGCGTCGATGGGCGCCCCGTGGGCACTTCCTCAAGGATGACGCGGTAGGCTTTTTCCCTTGCGTCCGACGTGGTGCGCAGACCGAAGCGAGCGATTTGCGTTCCCCTGGGCTTGACCTCGAATAATCCGGGATTTGCGAGGATATCGCGCGTTTCTTCAAGCACATCTTCACCGCCGACCTGCCGCCAACCAAACACGCGCAATTGCAACCGCGTCGCCTCGTCGCCATCGTTGGTGATCGTCATCGTTTGGACACTTTCGCCCCCTGACAGTTCGATACGCACCGGGTAAAGACGCAGGGCCCCCGCCGCCAGAGCAGTGGAAGCCAATGACGCAAAGCCAATGGCGAGGATCAAACGAGTGACTGCGCGCATTGCGGCTGCCTAATAGTTGACCGTTACCGTGATGGTATCCGAGTAGCCGCCCGTCGGCACGTTCTGGCTCGGCGGGACGCGCCCGTAGACAGTTAGCGTCGATGGCGTTGCCAACGCCGTCGTCGGCGGCGGCGTATTGGTACCCGGCGTATTGCCCCAGATCGTGGTGCGCGCGGCTCCCTGATAAAGAGCGTAATTCAGCGCGCTCGCGCCGTTGGTCATCTGCCGCGAAGTGACGGTCGCGCCCGGCGCCGTGCCGGCATTGAGTCCCACCGTGAACGAGGTGCCGACCGTGCAGAGCACCGAAAGCGTCGTTGTCGCATCGAGCGGCGCCGTCGCTGTCGGATCATAGCTGCCGAAGGCCAGCGGATTGGCCGAAACCGAACAGGAGGTGAGAACATTCGCCGTGACTGGGAAGGTCGTCGTCGCCGTCTGCGCATGCGCGACCCCGGCCATGAAAAAACCCGTAACAACAAGACCAAGAGACGAAACTTGATTGCGCAGCGACATGGGAGTCTCCTTACCGGTTATCCCTCGTCCCCATGCGCAAAAAGCATGTCAGTCGCCTTGGTCGAATACAACCGAGAGGAGCCGAATTCGTCGTGGCCGATGCACGGTCCGCCGACCGAGCATAGTAAATTTTGTTAACTTTTATCGATATTTAGATAGACCTAGACAGTCAGAACCTGACCTCTACCACCGTTTGCTCGAACTTCGCCCTGTCCGCGGTAGACAAATCGCCGGACAGCGAGTTGTCCAGTTCGACGGGCATCGTCTTGGATACAGCATGCACTTTTCCACGCCGATGGTCGGCGCAAGAAATGGCGGGCTTCGCGATCTCGGATTGGGTGCTTCCGTCCGCTGGCAACCTAACCGAGCACGGAGATACGACCGTGGCGCCAACTATCAGCCGGCCTTCCCGGGGTTCTGCGGCTGACGCGGCCCCGAGCGCAAGCGGGACCACCAGCCCGGCAATTCCAAGAAAGACTGGAACGTTATTGCGCATAATCACCCCCCGCGAAGGGTTCAATCCGTTAGTCGGAGAAGCTTACAAATTCGTTTCTCAAATGGCCGCTTCCGGTCAGTCAGCTTTCGGTGCTGAGGTCGCGAGAAGCAGATGCGACTGGCACAGATAATCGCTGCATGCACGTTGCCGCAATTTCGGAACAGTCGCCGCAAGCCGCGAACGGCACGCGTCAGCGCAAAGGCGTAGCACGACCTCTGTCAACACAAGCAGAGGAGTATCCAACATGAAAACCTGGTTCATCACCGGCGCGTCGCGCGGCTTCGGGCTTCGCATCGCCAGACTGGCGCTCGAACAGGGCGACAATGTCGTCGCGACCGCGCGCCGCGCCGAAGCCGTCATCGAAGCGCTCGGCAACCGCGAACGGCTGCTTGCGCTGCCGCTCGACGTCACCGACGAGGCGCAGGCCCGGGCGACTGCCGCCGCCGCAGTCGAAGCCTTCGGATCGATCGACGTGCTGCTCAACAATGCGGGCTTCGGTCTGCTCGGTGCGGTCGAGGAAGCGAGCGCGGCCGATGTCGAAGCTGTGTACCGCACCAATGTTTTCGGCCTGCTCAACGTCACCCGCGCCGTTTTGCCGACCATGCGTGCGCAGCGTTCGGGCCGCATCCTCAACATTTCGTCGATCGGCGGCTATCGCGCCGGACCCGGCTTCGGCGTCTATTCGTCGACCAAGTTCGCGGTCGAGGGGTTGTCCGAATCGCTCCATGCCGAACTCGCGCCGCTCGGCGTGCATGTGACGGTGGTCGAGCCCGGCTATTTCCGCACCGACTTCCTCGACGCGACCTCGCTCACCGTCAGCGGCGGCGAGATCGCGGACTATGCCGAAACCGCCGGGCGCGTGCGCCGCGTCGCCGCCGACCTCAACCATGGCCAACCGGGCGATCCCGACAGGCTGGCGCAGGTGATCGTCGATTTCGCCGATGCCGCGAACCCGCCGGTCCGTCTGCCGCTCGGCAGCGACACGGTCGCGGCGATCGAGGCGAAGCATGTGTCGGATGCCGAGATCGTCGCCAAGTGGCGCGCGGTTTCGGTGTCGACCGATTTCGCGGCGGCCGTAGCCGTCTGATCGAAACATCCCCCAAGCGGTTTTCCCCCGGGGCCGCACGCGTCGCGCCGCTCTCTCCCCTTTGAGAGCGGCGCGATTGCGTTTCTAGAGCCGCCGGCGGAAGTCGCTGGGGCTCATGCCGACCGTCTTGCGGAAACTCGCTGCGAAGGAGGAGGGGGTCTGGTAGCCGACGCAGAGCCCGATTTCGGTCACCGGCATGTCGGGATCGGCGAGCAATTCCTTGGCGCGCGCGATGCGCATCATCGTCAGCGTTTCGTGCGGATTGCGCCCCGTCGCCTTCTTGAAGGCGGTGCAGAAATGGAAGCGGCTGAGGTGAACCAGTGCTGCTAGCTCGTCGAGCCCGATCTCTTCCTCCATCCGGCCGCGCATATAGGTGGTCACGCGCTTCACCTGCCAATCGGCGAGGCCGCCGCGCTTCGCGGCCGGATCGGGGAGCGCCGCAAAACTCGAATGGCCGCGCACCAGTTGCGTGCAGAGAAGATCGAGCGCCTGTTCGACGAAGAGGCGCGAACTCGGTTCGGTCGCCATCGCCTCGTTGCTGAGCATCGTGATCAGGTGGACGACCGTCGGGTCTTCGAACGCGACGCGGTGGAGCAGATCGAAGTCGCGGCCGTTCGTCAGCTCCTCGACGGTCGAGGCCAGCCGTTCGTGCGTCAGATAGACGTGGCTGACGTCCGAATTTCCCGAAATGTCCCAGCGCCCGTCCTGTCCCTTGGGGATGATGACCATCGTGCCGACACGCGACCGTGCGCGGATGTTAACCCCACCAGGCGCGCGGAGCGCCATGTCGCCGTCGCCGCCATGATGCGCGACAATGACATGCGCGGGCAGCGCGGCGAGCGTGTCGTGGACGGGGCCGTGCTGCCAGCGGCCGGTGAGCAGGGTGTCGCCGCGCAGACCGTCGGACATGGTGACCGGCGGCCGGTCGAGGATGCGTGCCATCCCCTCGAGCGAACCCTCGGATTCCTTCATCACCGGCATGGCGGGCGCCATGGTCATCTCTGCCCGAACCCCTCCGAAAGCAGCCTGACGAATCGATAAGCGGCGATTTTCTGCCACGAACGCGCCGCGACCGCAATTTCGGAACAGTCGCCGCAAGCCGCGAACGGCGGGCCGCGGATGGACGGTCTACCTCCAACTCATCGGACGCACCCCGCGCCGACATTCGAAAGTTGAAGGAGATTTATCATGACCAAGAGCAAGACCATCCTCATCACCGGCGCCGGTTCGGGCTTCGGTAAGGCGGCCGCCATCGGCATGGCCCGGAACGGCCACAATATCATCGCGACCGCACAGGTCTCGTCGCAGGTCACCCCGTTTCGCGAAGAAGTCGCGGCGCTGGGCCTTTCCGACAAGATCCGCGTCGAACGCCTCGACCTCACCGACCCCTATGACATCCGTCAGGCGCAGAGCTGGGACATCGATGTCCTCTGGAACAATGCCGGCATGGGCGAAGCCGGTCCGGTCTGGGAAATCCCGCTCGATCTGGTTCGCAAGAACTATGAAATCAACGTCTTCCTGCCGCTGCAGCTGACGCAGGGCATCGTCCAGCGATGGGTCCGCGAAGGCAAGGCGGAAGGCAAGAAGGTGGTCTTCACCTCGTCGATGGGCGGGCTGTTCACCCCGGCCAACTGGGGCACCTATGTGTCGACCAAGCATGCGCTCGAAGCCTTTGCCGAAGCGATGCAGCAGGAACTCGCCAGCTATGGGGTCAAGGTCCAGACGATCAACCCCGGTGCCTATTACACCGGCTATAACGAGACGATGGCGGACAATCCCTTCCGCTGGCTCGACGACAGCGTGAATTTCACCAAGCGCGCCGACCTGCGTAAAGGCTTCGACGACTTCTTCGCCACCCCCGACGGCAAGATGGACCCGCAGGAAATGATCGACCGCATGATCGAGGTCGTTCCCGCCGACGAAGGCAAGTTCCGCAACGTGATGCCCAAGGTGATCGAGGACATGCTGAAGCAGCACCAGCTCGACGCCTGGGAGAACCGAATCTGACCCCCGCCTGACCGGCCGCGACCCTTCCCTGCCGCGGCCGGTTCTTACCCCGAGAGGATATTCGAGATGAGCATCACCCAGAGCCAAGCCGACACTGCCATCGCCGCCGCCCGCAAGGCGGCCGACGCAATCGGAGTGCCGATGAACATCGCCGTCTATGACGATGGCGCGAACCTCAAGGCCTTCCTCCGCATGGACGGCGCTTTCCTCGGCTCGGCCGACATCGCACTCAACAAGGCGCGCACCGCCGCGCTCTTCGGTTTCAACACCGAGGCGCTCTACGACTTCGTCAAGCCGGGCGGCACTTCGCCGGGCTTCGACCGCACCAACGGTGGGCTGATCGTCTTTCCCGGCGGCGTGCCGGTGAAGGACGCCGACGGCCGGCTGGTCGGCGCGGTCGGCGTGTCGGGCGGCATGGTGGACCAGGATTTCGAAGTGGCCAGCGCCGCAGTCGCGGCTCTGAACTAAGGAGACGAACGATGAAGAATCTTATCAAGACGATCGGTCTCGCGGCTGCCGCGCTGGCCCTGACGATCAAGGCTTCAGCGAACGAAGCCCAAACCAATCGCGCGACGATCGCCAAGGCGATGGACGCGTGGGCGGCCGGAACGGGCGGTCCCTACGATCTGCTCGCCGACGATGCGGTGTGGACGATCTCGGGCAACTCGCTTGCGAGCAAGACCTACCCCTCGAAGGAAGCGTTCATGGCCGAGGTCATACGGCCGTTCAACGCCCGGATGAGCGCGCGGCTGATCCCGAGCGTTCACAAAATCTACGCCGACGGCGACACGGTAATCGTGCATTTCGACGCCCAGGGAACGGCACGCGATGGCGAGCCCTACGCCAACAGCTATGCATGGATCCTGACGCTGAAGCACGGGCGGGTCGTGCGGGCCTTCGCTTTCTTCGATGCGAAAGCCTTCGACGACTTCTGGACGCGGGTGGCGCCGGTTGCCGAATGAAACTTCGCGAAGCGGCGGGCGGTGTGATCGCCGTCTGCCGCTTCGCGATTGGCCGCTTAGAGACGGTCCGCTGTACAGGCGCGAGACGGTAAAAGCAGACGTACCTGCCAGCGCCGACCACTATGCGGCTTCGGAGCAAAGCAAGCTTTGGGAGCGGACTTCACGCGGCCGCCGGCCGCCTCGCATAGATGCCGAACGCCGCGATGATCGCGTAGCATGCGGCAGGCAACAGCAGCGCCAGCCCGAGGCTCCCGGTCACGTCGGCGAGCGCGCCGGTTGCGAGCGGGATGACCGCGCCGCCGAAGATGGCGACGTTGATGATTCCCGAACCGTCGGCCGCCCGGCTGCCGAGCCGCTCGGACGCGAGGCTGAAGATCGTCGGGAACATGATGGCGTTCATCAGGCCGATCGCGAGCAGGCTGTAGCCCGAGACCGCGCCGGTCGTGCTGATCGAGATCAGAATCAGCGCGATCGCGCCCGCCGCGACACAGGCGAGCAGCTTGCCCGGGCTCACCAGGCGCATCACCGCCGAGCCGATGAAACGGCCGATCATTGCACCGCCCCAATAGAGCCCGATCAGCTTGCCCGCCGCCTGTTCGGGCAATGCCATGACATGGCCCTGCATCAGATAGCTGACGATCAGCGATCCGATCGACACTTCGGCGCCGACATAGAGGAAAATGCACAACGCGCCGAAGCCGAAGCGCGGGCGCTTCAGCAGGTCGAAGCCCGCCAGCCCGGCGCTCGCCTCGTGCCGTTCGCCTTTCAGGCGGTTGCGGAACATCCACACCGCCGCCGCGACGACGGCAAGCGCGGCCGCGATGCCGAGGTAGCCGTGGACGATCGCCTGGCTTTCGGCGGTACGGTAAGCGTCGAGTTCGGCGCCCGAAAGCTGGTCGGCGGTGACCGTCGCAAGGCTGCCGAGGATCAGCGTCGACCCGACGATCGGAAAGATCGTCGTGCCCAGCGAATTGAACGCCTGCGCAAAAGTCAGGCGGCTGTGCGCGATCTCGGGCTTGCCGAGCAGCGAGATCAGCGGATTGGCGACGACCTGGACGATCACCACCCCGCTTGCTAGCACGAACAGCGCGAAGAGGAACAGTTCGTAGACCGCGTTCTGCGATGCCGGAATGAACAGCAGGCAGCCGACCAGCATCGTCACCAGCCCCGCCACCGCGCCGCGCATATAGCCGATCTTCTTGACCAGCTTGGCGCCCGGAATGCCGATCACCAGATAGGCGGTGAAGAAGCAGAACTGCACCAGCATCGCCTGCGTGTAGTTGAGCGTGAACAGCTCCTTCAGCTTCGGGATGATCACATCGTTGAGCGAGGTGATGCCGCCAAAGATGAAGAACAGCCCCATGACGAACAGGCGCAGTTCGGGCGCATCGACATGCACGGCTCCACCGTCCTTTTCTTGCGATGCCGATGCAAGTTTCTGCGGCACAATTGCCATGACATTCTCCTCGATTATTTTTCGGATAAAGTGCCGGAAGCGAAGAAGCGGATCGGATAAAATGTGCGGCCACGCCGCGAGACGCTCTGGGCGGACTGATGTGCGAGACGCGGATTATTCGAAGGGTGGCATGGCAGCGAGAAGCAAGGCCGCGCAAAGAGCGAGCGCCGCAAAAATCAGGAACAGACCGGCAAAGCCTGATGCTGGCACGACGGAGATCGCGATCCACGGCATAATGAGCGACGGCGCGGTATTGGTCAGATTGAAGATGCCGATCCCCCGCCCGCGCTTGGCTGCATCGGGCAGAACGCGAAGCGTTTGCCCCGCGTGGAGCGCCAGGAAAGTCGCGTTGGCGGCGGCAAACACGACGTAGGCAAGCTTCGCGCTGCCCGCGGCAGCTGACAAGGCCATGACTACGAGAGCTGCGCTTGCGAGCAATGCGAGAATGGCAAGGACGCGAAAGCCCTGGCCAACGCAGTCGATCCGCCGGCCGAAGCCGAGTGCGGCGACTACCGAGATCGCCAACCCCGCAGCGAAGAGAATCGACTTTCCACCATCTCCAAGATGCGGATCGACCTCTCGAAGCCAGAAGTAGAGATATGCGGCAAGCGCCGCTCCGGACAACTGCATCAACAGCCGTGCCAGCCACATGCGCAGCCTGCCGGATGCGAGCCGCATATGCACACTACTTCTGGTCTCGGCGGTGTCCGGGAGGGACAACGCGGCACCGCGGCCGCCGAACACCGGCAGCGGTATCACCAGCGCCGCAGTCATCACTGCGATCACTATGAGCTTTTCTGCGAGGCCGCCCGCTTCGTCCGTGGGGAGTGCCATTCCGGACAACGCGCCGAGGGGCGGTGCGATCGCCAGCAGACCGCCAAGCAAGCCCTTCTGCTCGTCGGGCACGCGATCGCCCGCCCAAGCGATCAGCGGTACCAGCATCAGATTGAGCGCGATCTGCCATGCGACGACCATCCAAAGCAGCGCGAAGATCGTTTCGCATCGCACCATCGCGAGTTGAAGGATGATGGTCGAGGCCAGTCCTGCCGCGACGCATCCCCTGCGGCTGCGCAACCTGTCACTCAGCCATCCCGAGAATATTCCCGAGAGGCTCGCCGCAGCTGCTCCTGCGAAGACGATATAGCCAAGCCAGCGAATGCTCTCGGGGCCCGCTAGCTCCGACACGCGCGCTGGCAGCACGATCATCAGAAAGGGGGTGTAAGCAATGACGCCGCCGGCGTAGGCGAGCGCGTAAAGGAACAGAAATCTGGGCGACTGCATCGTTCGTAACGCTGTCACCTGCCCGCTCCTCCGACGAACTGCCTCTCCGAGCCCGAAAGAAATCGCGCTTCTATGCATCCGATCACAGCCGTCCGCGCTGCCACGCGGCCCGGACGGCTGCCCCCTTGTGCTAGAAGTTCACACGAACGCGAAGACCATAACTGCGCGCGTCATTGAGGAAGCGGATGTTGAGCGACGATCCGACGAGCGCCTTTTGCGACACCTCCTCGTTGAGGAAATTGCTCGCCCAGGCTTCGAGACGGAAATTGTCGATAGTATAGCCGATACCGAGGTTGAGCGTCGCATAGCCCTTCTGCCGGTCCGGGAAGCCCGCAGCGAACGCACTCTGCCGCGTCCCGTCGAGGAAGACGATATCATCTTCGTTGAACTGGCTGAGGAAGTAGGATGAGCGGTAGTTTAGCAGCGCCTGCCAGTCGAGGCGGCCAGGACCGGCGTCGAACCATTGCGAAAGCCGCGCGCTGATATTCATTTTGGACGCGAGCGGCAGGCGATTTCCGACGAGGCTGATCAGCGGCGAATTGCCTCCCGCTCCAAAGTCCTGTGCGCGCGCGTCGGCGACAGTGCCGCGGGTGACCTTGGTGTCGAGATAGGCGGCATTGATATCCAGTCCGAAATTGCCCGGTAGCTTGAACCGCATCTCGGCCTCGGCGCCGTAGATCCGCGAGGCGCCGATGTTGCGGTTGACCAGCGAATAGCCATTGCACACCGGCGGCGTCTGGGTGCTGTCGAGATTGATGCAGGTCAGGTCTTGGAAGACCTGGTTCGAATAGTCGTAATAGAAGCCTGTGAGGTTGAAGACCGCACGGCGCCCAAAGAAGTCAAAGCTGTTGCGGGTGCCGACTTCATAGACGAGCAGCTTTTCGGGGCTGAAGGTCTCGGGAATCGGCGAACCGTTGAAGCTGTCGTTGAAGCCGCCCGATTTATGACCCGTCGAAACCTTCGCGTAGAGCATATTGTCGTCGCTGAGGTCATATTCGACGCCGAGCCGCCAGTCGATGAAGTCGAATTTCGAACTGCCGACCTGCTGGCCGGGGATGGTCAGATTCGCGTAGCTGAAGCCGCCGTTCCGGTCCGACGGATTGAGCGCGGGGCAATTGACGAAGCCATTGTCGATGTCGGGCCGGTCGATGCAGGTGCCGTTGGGATTGGTCCCGTTGGCGATCGCACCGATCTGCCCGATCAACGTGTCGCGCAAACCCGGCGTCTTGATCCCTTCGATCAGGAACTGCGCCATGCCCTGCGGCGTGGTGATGTTGCTGACATTGAAGTTGGGCCGATCAAGCAGCGCGGGCCGGAAACCCTCGGTCCCGACGCGAGTCGCAAAGCAACAGGCAAAGTCCTCACCGCCAAGCGTGAGCGCCCAGTTGCCGCCGATCCCGTAGCGCGATTTTTTTTCCTCGGTGTAGCGGATGCCGGCGAGGAAGCGCAGACGATCGGCCACATCATAGGTGCCGTCGGCGTAGAAGGCATAGCTCTCGCCGTTCACGTCGGGCATCGTAAACTCGGTCGCCGAGTAGCAGCAGTAGCCGCGGTCGGCGAGCGCGAGATAACCGACCGCCTGGTCTTCCTTGAAATAGAAGGCGCCGAGGTTCCAGCGCAGGGCCTGGTCGTCGTTCGCGAACAGCCGCGCCTCATAGACCTGGCTCATCGACTTCGTCTGCCAGAAATTGCCGGAATAATTGTCGTACTGGACCGCCGAGAGGTCGCGTCCCGGATAGTCGATGCCTTCGCTTGAGGCATTGACCTGATAGAAGTCGACCGAGCGATAGCTTCCGGTCAGTTCGGCGCCGAAGGTCCCGAAGTCATATTTGATCTTGCCCTGAATGCCCCAGAGCTCATTTTCCATGTCGCCTTGCAGACCGCGGTAGACTACATGCTTGAGATTGAGCTTGTCAGGAGGGAGGCCGCTTCCGACGACAGCGCTGAAGATATTGGCGCCCGGATAGCCGGTGCCCGTCTCCTTGCCATAGTCGCCGACGATTGAGATGCTGAGCCGGTCGTCCGGTTCCCAGAGCAGCGACAGGCGTCCGGCGTAATTTTCCTCAAGACCTGCCGGCTTGAGGCCGCTCGCCGGCGCGCCGGTCGAGACGTTTTTGAAGCCATAGTCTCGGTTGATATAATAGCCCGCCGCGCGGAGCGCGAAGGTGTCGCCCAACGGAATGTTGATCGCGCCCTCGGCGCCGTAGGACGAGCGATTGGCGATTTCGGCCTGCGCATAGCCGCTGAACTCGCCGAGGCGCGGTTTGGCGGTGATGATATTCAGCGTGCCAGCAAGCGCGTTGCGGCCGTAGAGCGTGCCCTGCGGACCCTTGTTCACCTCGACGCGGTCGAGATCGTAGAACATCAGTCCAAGCCCGCGCGGGCGCGGGATATAGGTTCCGTTGAGGTGCGGTGCGGCACCCGGGTCGCCCAGTTCGGTATTGTTCGCCGAGCCGACGCCGCGAATGAAGATTTCGACATTGCCTTCCTGGTTCGCAATGCTGAGACCCGGCACCGCGACCTGGAGCTGGCGCAGTTCGGATATGCCGTCCTGGCGTAACTGATCGGCGCCGAGCGCCTGAACGACGCCAGAGACGTCTTGTGAATTTTCCGCGCGGCGGTTCGCGGTGACGATGATCTCGTCGCGGTCTTCGCTTGCGCTATCCCCCTCCCCGGCCACCTGCGCGTGAGCGGGCAGTGCCGCGGTCGTCGAAAGCAGCACCAGCAGCGCGGCGCGCATCCATTTATCCCTTTTCATATCCATCCTCCCTTACATCAGTCTTATTTGCATTGCAGTGCCGGCCCCGACGGCGAGACGATCCGCGCCGAGGACAGGACAAGGTCGAGTGTTCCCGAAGTGATGATGCTGAGCGGCGTGTCGACGCGCGTCATGTCGACGCCAGCCTTCTCGAAGCAGCGCAGCGGTATCGCGATCCGCGTCCATTTTGCGGTCTTCGCAGCCTCGGCGAGCATCGCCCGCAGAGGGAAGCCCCCCGCGCACTGCGAGCCGCACCCCATGATGAGGTTCACGTCGGCCGAGGGCGGCCTGTCGACCTTCAGCTCGAGCTCGAGCGCGAGATCGCCGTTCGACTGACGCGACAGGTCGGCGGGCGCGTCGTGGACGATCGCAGCGACGGCGGGCCCCGCACCGGTCCAGCGAATCCGCACCGAATCCTCCTGCGCAGCGCGATCAGCGCCGCGCGCCTCGATCAATTCCGGCCCTGGGTTGGTGGACAGCGCGCCGGGTGCTCCCAGCATCAGCCGTCGCCCGCTTCCGGGTTTTCCGGCACCGAACAGCAGGCCGGGATCGCCCGTGGCCGCACCCGCGCGCGTTTCAGGCAGAAGCGCGAGATCTCCCTTGTCGGAGAGCGTCAATCCGAAGCCATAGGCAAAGAGCGGATCATAGTCCGCGTCGCCGACGTTCACCGCCGTCTGGTCGCTCGCCTTCGGCCAGCTATAGGGCAGCTTGCCGCGAAAATCGGTTTTGCCGAAAAGCATGTCGGCGACGCCGCCGCCTTCGGAGCCTGGAAGCCAGGCCGCGACGAAAGCATCCGAGGCATTAAGGAAGGGATTGACCCACATGGCGCGTCCCGAAAGAAACACCGAGACCGTGGGGATGCCCGCCGTCTTGAGCGAGCGCAGCAAAGCCAGATTTTTCGCATCGTCATAGCCGACGTCGGGTCGGTCGCCCTGAAATTCGGCGTAGGGATCTTCGCCGAATATGACGATCGCGACGTCGGGCTTGTGGCTATAGCGGCCTTCGGGCGACAGGGTGGCCGATCCGCCCGCGGCTGTCACCTCGGCGTCGATCCCCTCCCAGATCGATTGCGCATTGGGAAAATCGCTCCGCTTGGTTCCGGTGCCCTGCCAGCTGAGCGTCCAGCCGCCCGTCTGCTTGGTGAGATTGTCGGCGCCATCGCCCGCGACGAGAATGTTGGCACCCGGTTTCAGGGGCAGCAGGTTCCCGGCATTCTTCAAGAGTACGAGGGATTCGCGGACCGCCTCGCGCGCCAGCGCGCGATGGTCCGGACCGCCGAGCAGTTCGAAGCGCCCACCATAGGGCCGCGACGAGGGTTTGCCCGCCTCGAACAGTCCGGCGCGAAGCTTGACGCGCAGGATCCGGCGCACCGCGTCGTCAAGCCGTGCCATCGGCAGCGTTCCGCCCTTCGCATGGGCAAGCGTCGTGCGATACAGCTCTTTCCAGCTGTCGGGCGCCATGAACATGTCGAGCCCGGCGATCACTGACTGCGGGCAGTCGGTAGGGGTGCAGCCCGCGACCTGCCCATGGCCATTCCAGTCGCCGACAAGAAATCCGTCGAAATTCCAGCGGTCCTTCATGACCCCCGTCAGCAGCGAGCGGTTGCCGTGCATCTTGACGCCGTTCCAACTGGAAAAGCTCACCATCACCGACTGCACGCCGGCGTCGAGCGCCGGAAGATAGGGCGGACTGAAGAGATCGCGCAGCTGCGCCTCAGGCATTTGCGCGTCGCCTTGGTCCTTGCCGCCGTGCGTGCCGCCGTCGCCCAGAAAATGCTTGGCAGTGGCGATGATGTGCGGGCCACGCAGCCAGTCCTTGTCGCCGATCTTGCCCTGCAGACCCTCGATCAGCGGCGCGGCATAGCTTGTCGCGATTTCGGGTGTTTCGCCGAAGCCCTCGTAGGTACGACCCCAGCGGTCATCGCGCACGACCGCGAGCGTCGGGGCGAAGGTCCAGTCGAGCCCTGTGACGCGCATTTCGATGGCGGTAGCGGCGCCGATACGGCGGACAAGATCGGGGTTTCGCGCGGCACCGAGGCCGATGTTGTGCGGAAAGAGCGTGGCGCCGACGACATTATTATGTCCATGGACGGCGTCGCTGCCCCAGATCACCGGAATGCGCGGCAGCTTGCCATTCGGCTTCATCGAGGCGGCATAAAAGGCGTCGGCGGCTGCAAGCCAATCCTTTGCCGGTGCGTTGTAGCGTCCGCCCGGATCGGAATTGCCGCCGTTGAGCACCGAGCCCAGATGATAGCGATAGACGTCTTCAGGGGTGACGCTGCCGATATCGGCCTGGATGATCTGCCCGACTTTCTGTTCGAGCGACATCGCCGCGATCAGATCGTCAATGCGCCGTTCGATCGCGGGATCGGGCGCGAGCGTCGTGGCGCGCGCGGGCCAGTTGTCGGAGTTCGCCTCGGCGCTCGCCGCGGGGCCAGCGATCGGTGCCTGGGCAGCGGCGATCGTGATGAGGGAGGTCAACGCCAGCGTCGCGAGCGACGTGACCCCGAGCGCCATGACAGCCCCGCGCGGCAAATTCATCCCCTCTCCCCTATTTTATGTCAACGTTTACCGATTCTCGGTCAACGTTTACCGCCGTGCATCGACAGAAGTCAAGCGAGCCGCTATGAGGCGTGTAATTGCGCGCTATCGGGTGATCGAGCGGCCCGCGCGAGGACGGGAGGGGCAGATTTCCAAGCGAACCACGATCGTCGACATCGCCCGTGTGGCTGGCGTCACGCCCAAAACCGTCTCCCGCGCACTCAATGATGCCCCGCATGTCAGCAAGGCGGTGCGCCAGAAGGTCAAGGAAGCCGCGGCCGAGCTCGACTATCATCCCAATCTCGCGGCGCAGAGCCTGATCGCGCGGCGCTCCTATCTCATCGGCCTCACCTATGAGCGCCCCAGTCCGAGCTACGTTGTCGACCTGCAAAATGGCGCACTGGGGCGTCTTGAGGACGGACGCTACCGTCTTGTGGTCCTCCCCTTCAATCATGTCGCCAGCCGGCCCGAGGAGCTGGGGAGGCTCCTGCTGCGCGCCGGCCTCGACGGCATTCTCCTCGCGCCCCCGGCCTGTGACCAGCCGGCGCTGCTCGACATGCTCGAACGGCACAATTTGCCCTATGGCCGGATCACCCCGCACAGCGAGCTCGACCGCGGTATCGTCGTCACGATGGACGAAGCGGCCGCGGGCCAGGATGTCGCGGCGCACCTCCTGTCGCTCGGCCATCGGCGTATCGGCATCATCCTCGGCGATCCGTCGCACGCAGCCAGCCTCGGCCGGATGGAGGGCTATCGGCGCGCATTCGGCGACGCAGGCGCGCCCATCGACGAGCGGCTGATCGTCACCGGCGACTTCACCTATGATGTCGGCTACCGCGCGGCGCGCGAGCTTCTCGCGCGATCCCCTCGTCCGACCGCCATTCTCGCGCAGAATGACGATATGGCGGCAGCCGCCATCGCGGCGGCGCGCGATCTCGGCCTTGCCGTGCCGGGCGACCTTTCGGTGGCAGGCTTCGACAATTCGGAGGTTTCGCGGACCGCATGGCCGCAGCTCACGACCGTCAACCAGCCGGTTCGGCAGATGGCGTGGGACGCCGCCGACCGTCTGATTGCAGCGCTCGACGGGAAGAGCGATGGCTCGGAATCGCGGCGACGCGACCATGCCCATGAATTGCTCGTTCGCGCCTCGACCGCACCGCCTGCCGACTAGGCGCCGGCGTCATTCGGCTGGTAGCGGCGGCTCCCCCAGCTCGATCAGTTCGCGCGCCTGCGCCGCGAACCATTGCCCGGCAGGCGGAGCCTTGACGCCGCGCTCGGGATCCGCCGGTCCCGCCGTTCCGCGCAGACATTCTCCGTCGGATTCTCCGGGCACCTTGATCCAGAGAAAGGCATCGACATAGGGGTTCCCGCTTTCAAGCGAAGGTCGCCTGCCCAGTCCCCGGCCCGGAGGATTGCACCAGACCTCCGGATCGCGATACTTGCCAGCCGGCGGCTTCCACGACCCCCTGCCATTGCGACTCGTATCGATCACGGCATGCTTCTGACGCGATGGATCGCGCTCCAGTCCCGTTCGCACGAACAGGCGATCATAGGCCTTGTCGGTCGCCTGCCACGTCGCCTCATCGTCGAACGTCGCGGGGCTGTACTGGCTCGGGCATTCGCGCGGATCGATTCCGCTCCCAGTGACGAGCGCGATGCAGTCGCTGACCCAGCGCGCATAGGGGATGGCGCGGCCGTCGCTCTCGAAATTGGAGACATTAAGAAAGAAGCCCGACACCTTGGCTACATCCGCCTTGATCAGCCGGCTGGCAATCTCGCCTGGCGCCAGCCAGCTGCTGCCGGTTCCATCGAGATAAACGCGAACCCCCGGCCGCTCGGACAGAATCGCGACGGCGCCGCGCAATTCCTCATATCGCCGCGCCGCGGCGCCTTCGTTCTTTCCCTCAGGCCGGCAGCCCTCGATCTCGCCGGCGAGGGTACGATGCCATGGAATGACGCCGAGTCCGTCCGGCTCGAGAATGACGATCGCGGCGCGATCACCGATTCCGCGGGCGACCCCGAGGATCCATTCGCGGTAGGCCCTGCTGTCGGCGGCCCCACCCGCCGAATAGAGAGCGCAGTCGCGGTACGGAATATTGTAGATCGCCAGGACCGGGAGACGGCCTTGGGCGGAGGCGCGATCGACAATGTCGCGGGCCTTTTCCTCCACGACGTCCGGCGAGCCATATGCGAGCCATGACGCGGACGGGATTTTCGAGAGCCGCAAAGCAAGCTCGCGGTCCTGTTCTTCTAATCTCTTGGCGGCGTTGGCGGTCGTGCTTCGGTCATCCACAAAAAGCGCCGGCGCCTTGCCCAACGCTGGCGTCGCCCAAATCAATAGCGAGGTCATCGACATCGCGGCCAAGGAACGAATCATCGGGCCTCCTCTCACTCAAAGGCCAGCGGCCCCCGTCCCGAATTGCCGCTGCGGTTGTCCGACCGATAGGACCACATGCCAAGCTCGCTCAAGATGAATACGAAGCCTGAGCAATTTGACCCGTTTCCACGTGCAGGACTTGTAGCCGCGTGCTCAACCGATTGGCCGGTTGCGGACCGTCCGCTCTTGGCACTCGATTGTGAATAGCTGCCGTTTAGGCCGATCAAAACTGAACCGTCTTGCCAATTCATCTTCGGCGACATAGGCGATATCGAACCGGGGCGAAGCAACCTCCCGGACAAGCGCAGCGTGCGCTCAAGCGTTGCCTTTTGGTCCCCGCCTTCGCGGGGATGAGGAGGTTTGTTTGAAGCGCTTTTCTCTCCCGGTCCTGCTGCTCGTCTCGACCCCCGCCTATGCCGAAGACGGTCTGACGCTGAGCGCCAATACGCGCCTGCGTTATGAGACGATAGAAGGCCAGCCCCGCACGGGCTTCAACGAGTCCGACGATCTCTTCAATATCCGCACGATCGTCACCGGCGAGTATCGCACCGGACGGCTCAAGCTCGGCGCCGAACTCTACGACAGCCGCGCCTATGGCGGCGACGCCGGAACACCGATCACGACGAACGAGGTCAACACGCTCGAACTGGTGCAGGCCTATGTCGGCTATGAGGTTCCGGATGCATTCGGGCCGGGAACGAAGCTGGGTCTCCAGGCGGGTCGCTTCACGCTCAATCTCGGGTCGCGTCGGCTGGTCGCCGCCGACGATTATCGCAACACGACCAACGGCTATACGGGCCTGCGCGCCGATCTTGGCCTGCCGGACGATCTGTCCGCGACGCTGATCTACACGCTGCCACAGGTCCGGCTTCCCGACAATCGAGCCGACATCGTCGACAACCGGATCAAATTCGACCGCGAGAGCTTCGACCTGGTTCTCTGGGGCGGGCTCGTCACCAAGAAGCTCGCGGGAAAGCGCGGCGCCGCTGAGTTGTCCTATTATCATCTCGGCGAACGCGATGCTCCGAAGCTCGCGACGCGGGACCGCTCACTCGAGACCGTCGGCCTGCGCATCTATCGCGATCCCGCCTCCGGCCGCGCCGACTTCGAGAGCGAGACAATCTATCAGTTCGGATCGGTCAGCGCGTCACTCGCACCGACCGCTGCCAAGCTCGATGTCTCGGCATGGTTCGCGCATCTGGAAGCGGGCTATACTTTCAAGCACCCCTGGTCCCCGAGGATCGCGCTCGAACTCGACTATGCGAGCGGCGATGGGCGCGGCGCTAAATTCAGCCGCTTCGACACATTGTTCGGGATGCGACGGGGCGAGCTTGCTCCGGCGGGGCTCTACAATGCCGTCGGTCGGACAAACCTGATCTCGCCGGTCCTCCGTGTCGAAGCAAGCCCGACGAAAAAGCTCGACGCCTTCGCAGCTTACCGTCCCTTGTGGCTCGCGTCGCGCTTCGACAGTTTCTCGACCACCGCCGTGCGTGATGCGTCCGGAAACTCGGGGCGTTTCGCAGGGCACCAGGTCGAGGCGCGAGTGCGCTACTGGCTGATCCCCAAACGCCTGCGCCTCGAATGGAACGGCCTGCTCCTCGCCAAGGGGCGGTTCCTTCGTGATGCGCCGAGCGCGCCCGCGAGCGGCGATACCTTCTACAACTCGTTCAATGTTACGATCAGTTTGTAGGGGTGGAGTGGCCGAAACCGGGCAGTCCGCTATGCGAGGGCGCCACGGCAAAAGCTGCCGCCGAAATCCGCTCTTGTTATCGCAGCGTATCCAACTGAATGATCGTGGCCATACGGACCAGGTCTGACAGCGTCTTGGCTTGCATCTTCATCATTGCATTCGCGCGATACACCTCGACCGTCCGCGCACTGATCGAAAGATCGAAGGCGATGGCCTTGTTCGCCTTGCCGGCGACGAGTCCGTCGACGACTTCCCGCTCGCGCGCCGAAAGCGTAGCCATCCTGTCGAATATCGATTGTCGTTCGGCCCGCACACTTTCACTTCCGGCCTGCTGCGTCAGTGCTCGCCGGATGGCGTCCAGCATGATTTCGTCGTCGAACGGCTTCTCGATAAAATCGGCGACACCGGCCTTCATGGCCTGAATGGCGAGCGGAACGTCCGCATGTCCCGTGATCATGATGACCGGGACAGCGGCATCGCGAGACTTCAGCGCGTCGACCAGTTCGATCCCGCTCGTGCCGGGCATCCGAACGTCGGTCACTACGCAAGCGCCTTCGAGCGGCGGCGAAGCTTTCAGAAACGCGTCGGCGGACGCAAAACCCCGGACGCGAATTCCGGCGCAATCAAGAAGAAATTCGAGCGAACCGCGTACGCCATCGTCATCGTCGATCACATAGACGATCGGATCACTCGCCATCATATAACTCCTCTTGGCCCATCCTCGGCAAGGTGAAGCTGAATCGCGCGCCGCCGCCGGACGCCGGATCGACCTGGATCTTCCCGCCATGCGCCTCGACGATGGTACGCGATATCGACAAGCCAACGCCCATACCGGTGCGCTTCGTGGTTATGAAGGGCTGAAACAATTGCGCTGCGACGGCGGGAGCAATGCCGGGGCCATTGTCGGCCACGATGACGCGGGCCATGTCGCCATCGGCCTCGATTGAGATCGTCATTTCGCGGTCCCCGTCCGCCGTTTCGACAAGGGCATCGACCGCGTTGCGAACAAGATTCAGCACCACCTGCTGTATCTGAACCTTGTCGACGAGTACCAGATCGACGGCCGGATCGAAGGCGAAGTGAATGCGAATATCATGTTCGCGCACGCCGACCAGCGCGAGCGCGCTTGCCTCCTCGACCAGCTTGGGCAGGCTTTCGACCGCGCGCTCGGTCTCGCCGCGCGCCACAAAATCGCGAAGCCGCCGGATGATGTCGCCCGCGCGCAACGCTTCCGCCGCCGCTTTCTCGACAGCGTCGGTCAGGCGATCGTGCGGAACTTCCTCGCGCGCAAGCAGCATCCTGCTGCCTTTCAGATAGTTGGCGATCGCCGACAGCGGCTGGTTGATTTCGTGCGCCAGCGCCGAGGCCATTTCGCCCAGACTGGTGAGGCGGGAGACGTGGACCAGTTCGTTCTGCAGTTCCTGCAATCGCGCCTCGGCCTGCTGGCGTTCGGTGAGGTCGCGAATGAAGCCGGTAAAGAAGCGCTCGCCGCCGGCCTGCATCTCGCCCACCGACAATTCGATCGGGAAGGTCGAGCCGTCGCGGCGTTCGCCGACGACGATCCGCCCGGTTCCGATGATCCGCTTCTCGCCCGTCCGGTAATAGCGATCAAGATATTCGTCGTGCGCCGCGCGATAGGGCTCGGGCATCAGTATCCGGACATTCCTGCCCATGGCTTCCTTCGCCTGCCAGCCGAACATACGTGTCGCCGCCGGACTGAAATCGCGGATCGCTCCCGCTTCGTCGATCACCACCATGGCGTCGGGGACGGTTTCGAGGATCGACCGCATATGGGCCTCGCGCCCTGCCAGCGCCGCGGCTCCCTCCTCGGTTTCGACGCGGGCATGCTGGAACCATTCGCCGCCCAGCGAGATCGCGAGCGAAATCACGAAGAAGGAGCCGGCAGCGATCAGACTGCCGCCTTCGACGGATCCGATACGGCTGTCGCACCACATCCCCGCTCCCACGCCGGCCAGCGCCGCGAGCGTGCCTGCGCGCAGCCCCGAAAGCGCTCCTGCGACCACGACTCCCGGCACGAAAAAGATGAACGTCGCGCGCTGGCCAAGCTCCTCAGCGAATAGGAGGCGCACCGCCATGCCGGCCGCCACGAAAAGCAGGGCGATGCCGACGGCGGCGAGCACCGGCAGGCGCGGAAGGAAGCGGCTTGTCAGGCGCGCACGGCGGACCTCCGGTAAACCCCTTAGGGGAGATGCGGTAGGGACATCATCCAAATTTCCGCACTCCTCTCTCCGGTCTATTTGGTCTCCATCGACGGCACCCTGAACCCCTGCCGCCGGAACGGAGATGTTCCAATGACTGCACCTTTCATCGATCTCAGCGTCCATCACAACCCCAAGGGCCTGTCCGATCGCGTCGCCTATGGCTTCACCAAGGTCTTGCGCTGGTGCGCCGACACCTTCTTTGCCGAGCGTTACGGCCACCGCGCTGTCGTTCTCGAAACGGTCGCCGCGGTGCCGGGGATGGTGGGCGCCACGATCAACCACCTCGCCTGTCTACGCCGCATGTGCGACGACAAGGGCTGGATCAAGACGCTCATGGACGAGGCCGAAAATGAGCGCATGCATCTCATGACCTTCATCGAGATTTCCAAGCCGACGCTCTTCGAACGGGCCGTGATCATTGGCGTGCAATGGATTTTCTACGTCTGCTTCTTCGCGCTCTATCTGATCAGTTCCAGGACGGCGCACCGCGTCGTGGGCTATTTCGAGGAAGAGGCGGTGATCAGCTACACGCATTATCTCGCCGAGATCGATGAAGGCCGCAGCCCCAATGTGCCTGCCCCGAAGATCGCGAAGGACTATTGGGGCCTGCCCGCCGATGCGACACTGCGCGATGTCGTCCTGGTGGTCCGCGCCGATGAAGCGCACCATCGCGACGTCAACCACGGCTTCGCCAACGAGCTCGCCGGCCTGCCCGTCGGCCCGGTGGCCGAATGCCCGCCGCATGTTACGCTGGAGCCCAACTGGAAGAAAGCCGCCTGACCGCGGTCTCGAGCAACGGAGGAAGGACATGGATCGCGCTGTGATATTCTTCGCGAGCGATCCTGCCCTCTTCTCCGCGCTCCGCTTTTCGCTGACGCTCGAAGGGTTTGACGTTCGCGGCGACGCCGAACGCCCCACAAGCCAAATGTGCCTGATCATCGACCAGGGTTTTCGCGGCGACGGACTGGCATGGCTCGCCAGCCTCCGCGCGGACGGGAACGCGTCACCGGCCATTCTGCTCGTGACGCATCCCGATCGCACCGTTCGGACATCCGCCGCTGCGCTCGGCGCGCGGCTGATCGACAAGCCCCTGACTGGCGATGAGTTGACGGACGCCCTGACGGATGTCCTGGCCCGTCGCCCCGCCGCATGACAGTCGCGGCGCCAATCCTGACAAAGGGACACAATATGCGCACCGCCTCTCCCCAAGCCATGGCCATCGTCAAATCGACCGCGCCTATGCTCGAAAAGCATGACGTCGAGATCACCAAGATGGGACCGGGTCTCTCTGAGCAGGGCCTCGCGAAGCTCATTCCCGAATTTTACGCGCGCGTCAGGGCCGATCCGGTCCTTGGCCCGATCTTTGAAGACGCAATCGACGATTGGGACGAGCATCTTGAAAAGCTGCAAGCCTTCTGGTCCTCGATCATGCTTGTAAGCGGGCGGTACAAGGGTCAGCCGATGGTCGCCCATCTGCGCCACGAAGATGCCATGACTGTGGCCAATTTCGACCGCTGGCTGGCGTTGTGGCAAAAAACGACCGAGGATGTCCTCGATCCGGACAATGCGGCCGCGCTTCAGACGAAGGCGGCGCGGATCGCCGAGAGCTTGCAACTTGGCGTCCAGTTCCAGCGCGAACGATTGGCGAGATCGTGACGGCCGCTCTGCCCGCCGGTGTGCAGCCCTACAAGCGGACGGCCACATTCACCGAAGCGACGACGCCCGCCGCCTTGACGAACGATCATTCGACGAAAGAGGGCGTCTGGGGTTTGATCCACGTGGAAGAGGGCAGCTTGCGCTATCTCATCACCGACGAACGACGGCCGCCGTCCGAAATGACACTGAGGTCCGACACCGGGCCTGGTATTGTCGAACCCACGATTGCACACAGGGTCGAGCCGGACGGGTCGGTGCGCTTCTACGTCGAGTTTCTGCGCTGACGGATCGAGGCACAATGGCCGATGCTGTTGATAAAGTCTGCATTTGACAGAAGCGGACGGTGCCGGCGAGCGGCGGCACTCTTCTTCAGGCCATTGCTGGCCGCGGCATGGGGATGATCTTGGCCATTTTGCGGAGGTTTTGGGCTGCTGCTGCGAGGTGGAACTCGTCGCGGGCGCCATTGGGGCCGCGTAAACGCAGCCGGTCGAGCCGGAGGATGCGTTTGAGGTGTGCGAAGAGCATCTCGACCTTCTTTCGCTCACGACGCGAAGTGATCCACTCGTCTTCTTGGGCGATCACCCGGGCAAGGTCGCGGGCGCCTTCGTGCACGGATCGCATGATTTTTCGTGCCTCAGCGCCCGGACAGCATCGCGGTTTGAGCGCGCAGGCATCACAGTCGAGCTTGCTGGCTCGGTAGCGATAAAAGCCATCGGCAGAAGGGCTGTCCCGCTTCACCGCATCGCTGCGACGAGCACGCCTCAGTGGCTTGCCTCCCGGACAGTCATACTGATCGCGATCATGGTCGAACACGAAGGCCGCTCGCTCGAAGATCCCATCTGATCGGGAGGAGTGGTCGAACACCGGGATATGCGGCTCGATATCGCGTTCGTTCACAAGCCAGGCGAGCATGTCGGCCGAGCCATAGCCGGTGTCGCCGATCAGCTTGCGCGGCCAGAGCCCGAGGTCGTCATGCACGCGTGCGATCATCCGCTTCGCCGCGGTGACCTCCGCCTGCCGCACCGCCGTGCTCGCCTCGACATCCACGATCACTGCGTGGGCGACGTCGATCAGATAGTTGGTCGCATAGCAGAACTCGGCGCGGCCGCCGTGCGCCGAGGTGTAGCGCGACGCCGGATCCGACGGCGATATACGCGGCGGAACCGCTTGGCTCGCCGCCCCGAACGCCGCATCGTCGAGCACCGCCAGATACTCATCGACCGCACGCGTCGACAACTCTGCGGGCAAGCCCTCTTCACCGCTGTGGAAGTTCTGGCGGTTGGCCTCGGCGCGGATCAGGCTCGCATCGACCGCGAAGCCCTCACCGCCGACAAGTCCCTCTGCCATGCAGCGCGACACCGTCATCTCGAACAGCTTGCGGAGCAGATCGCTGTCGCGGAAGCGCCCATGCCGGTTCTTCGAGAAGGTCGAGTGATCAGGAACCGCGCCGTCGAGCCCCAGCCGGCAGAACCAACGATAGGCGAGGTTCAGATGGACCTCTTCACATAGCCGACGCTCCGACCGGATCCCCATGCAATAGCCGATGATCAGCATCCGGATCATCAGCTCCGGATCGATCGATGGCCGACCCGTCTCGCTATAATAAGGCCGAAGGTGTTCCCGGATATCGCCCAGGTCCACGAACCGGTCGATCGATCGCAAGGTGATCTGCCGGCACATGATCCTCGATGCTGAAGCTGTAAAACAGCGCCTCCTGCATCACCGTCCGCTCACCCATCATCTGAAAAATCTCCCGATCTTGGAGATTCTGAATCAGGACTACGCCATCACTGCAAGAGGGACTTTTTCAACAGCATTGGCCGATTGCCGTCGGTCTGCTTCTGGCACAATGTTCGCTAAAGCGGACAGGCAAAGAGGCGGAGACTCTTGAAGCGCCTGCTGGCTCGTCAATACGGGATAGGCCTACCATCCCAGCCGAAGAACCCGCCGCTATCCATCGGCGATAGCTGGTCGATGACGGCCAGGATGTGCATCGCGCTATTATCCGCACTAAAGAGCGATGATTCAGCTACTCGCGCCTGAAACGGCTCCGAGAGCGGCGTGTCGACTGTTCCGGGGTGCAGTGCCGCGACTATCGCTTCCGGATTGCTGCGGCCGAGCTCTATCGCGAAGCATCGCACCAGAGCATTGAGCGCCGCCTTGGAAGCGCGGTAGCTGTGCCATCCGCCAAGTCTGTTATCCGCAATCGAACCAACGCGAGCAGAGAGAAATATCGCGACCGCTCGTTGCCGCCGGGCAAGCAAGGGAAGAAAATGCTTTGCGACGAGCGCGGGCCCGATGCTGTTCACAGCGAAGACCTCGGCCATCACCGATGCTTCAAGCTGCCGGAGGCTTTTTTCAGGACGGATGTCAGTCCTGCGATGCAGCAGCCCCGTCGCCACGATCAACAGGTCGAGAGCGCCATCTTGGGCAATCTGGCGACCTGCCTCGGCAAGCGTGTCGTCGTCCAATATGTCGATCGTCAGCCTAGTTACATTGGAATGGTGCGCCGCATGGGGCCGCCTGTTCCCGACATAGATGCGGTCAAATCGCCCCGACGCCACGAGTTGATTCACAAGCGCGGCACCGATACCGCCGCTGCTTCCGATCACCAAGGCGCGCTTGACGCTCACATGCTGCTCCTCGGGCCATGACGTCAGTCCGGCATCCCGACGCTCTTAATCGGCAGCAGCGCGATATCCCATATGCCTCAAAGGGAAGATGGAGCGGTGGCTAGAAACCGGCCTCGACCGCGAGCCGGATCGCATCGGCCGTGGTTTCGACGCCGAGCGCGCGCAGCAGCGCAGCGCGGTGCATCTTGATCGTCCGCTCCGACAGCGACAGCGTGAAGGCAATCTGCTTGTTGAGCTGTCCGCTCGCCATCAGCTTCAACACCTCGCGCTGCCTCGGCGAGAGCGCCTCAATTTGGGCGCGCGCTCGCGTGCTCCGTCCTCCAACGGCCTCGCCAGCCTCGTCGACTTCGATTTGCGAGCCGAGAAAATATTCGAGATTGCCGCCCGGGCCAAAGATTGGCGCGACCAGCACGGCATTGCGGAAGGGCGTTCCGTCTTTCCGGTAGTTGAGGATCTCGACGAGCGCCGGCCTCTGCTCCCGGATAGCGGCCCGCAAGGTCTCGGTCAGTTCGGGCTCGGTGCCCTGCCCGGCGAGAAAGCGGCAATTGCGTCCAAGAATTTCCTCCGGCCCATAGCCGGTGAGCGCCGAGAAGGCAGCATTGCACTCGACGATCGGATTGTCAGGCAGGCGCGGATCGCTGATCACCGCGGCGATCGGGCTGGTCGCGATCATTGTCTTCAATGACATAGTATCTGCCTGCTCTCCCCTGGGTGCCCCAAGGGACATGTTGCGACACTTCCCCTCGTTCATGCAAGCCTGCCAGATGACAATTGCGACGAACCGGAAAAAATCGCGCATGACGCCTCGCACGTCGATAGCGCGGACATCCTTGCAGGCGGAGGTCGGACATTGTCCGTGCCACATCGGTGACCGCGAGGCCATGGTCTGATGCGGGTCGCGATCATCGGAGCCGGCATTGCGGGGCTCGCCTGCGCGCGTCGGCTGCGCGACGCAGGTCTGGAAGCCACGCTGTTCGACAAATCCCGCGGCATCGGCGGCCGCCTCGCGACCCGCCGCGCCAATCCGGGCAATCCCGAGGTCGCATTCGATCATGGCGCAACGCATTTCACGGCACGCTCGGAAGGCTTTACCAGGCTCGTAGCAGCGTGGGAGAAGGCAGGCCTCGCCGCGCGTTGGCCAGCCGCCGGCGCGGACAGCTGGGTCGGCACGCCGACCATGACCACGCCGCTCAAAGCTCTCGCGGACGATCTCGATGTCCGCCTGTCGCGACCGGTCACAGCCCTGACCAAATCGCCCGCGGGCTGGACGCTCCACAGCGAGGCAAAACGGCTCGGCAAATATGATGCGGCGGTGATCGCCATCCCCGCCGAGCAGGCAGCGCCGCTTCTGTCGCTTCACGATTTCGAGATGGCGCGCGCGGCCATGGCGGTGCGCTACAATCCCTGCTGGACCGCGATGTTCGTCTTCGATGAGCGGATCGAGGAGCTTCCCGATTTCCTCCGCGGCGCCGGCTCGCTTGTGACCGCTGCGCGCGACAGCGCGAAGCCCGGCCGCGCGCCGGGCGAGCGGTGGGTCGTGCAAGCCGACTGGACTTGGTCGGAGGCACATCTCGCCTGCGACGGCGCGAGCGTGGCGCCAGCGCTTCTCGCCGAACTTGGCAAGATCGCCGGACGCGACTTGCCCACCCCAAGCCATATCGCGGCCCATCGCTGGCTATTCTCGCAGCCCTCGGGACAGGATCTGAAGCTGCTCTGGAACCCTGCCATTGGTCTCGGCGCCTGCGGCGACTGGCTCTATCACGGCTTTGCCGAATATGCGTGGCTGTCGGGCCATGTACTCGGCGCGGCGATTGCGGCAGAGGCGCCGCGATGATGCGCGCGATCGTAATCGGAGCCGGCATCGGCGGCCTCGCCCTCGCCATCCGGCTCCAGTCGGCGGGCCTCGATACGCTGCTCGTCGAAGCGCGCGACCGCCCGGGCGGCCGCGCCTATGTCTTCGAGAAGGATGGTTTCACCTTCGATGCCGGGCCGACGGTGATCACCGACCCGGCCTGCCTCGCCGAGCTCTGGGAGCTGAGCGGCCAGCGGCTCAAGCGCGATGTCGACCTCGTCCCGGTGTCGCCCTTTTATCGGCTGAGCTGGCCCGACGGATCGACCTTCGATTATGGCAATGACAAGGAGGCGCTCGCCCGTCAGATCGCCGCGCTCGATCCCGCCGATGTGGCGGGATATGAGCGATTTCTTCGCTATTCCGCGTCGGTTTACGAGGAAGGCTATGTGAAGCTCGGCGCCGTGCCCTTCCTCGATTTCCGCTCGATGCTGAAGGCGGCACCCGCGCTCCTACGGCACCGGGCCTGGCGCTCGGTCTATAAAACCGTCGCGAGCTATGTTCGGAGCGAGAAGCTGCGCGAGGCTCTATCCTTCCACACCTTGCTTGTTGGCGGCAACCCGATGGCGACGAGCAGCATCTATGCGCTCATCCACAAACTCGAGCAGGATGGCGGCGTCTGGTATGCGCGCGGCGGCACCAATCGGCTCGTCGCCGGCATGGCCGCGCTGTTCGCGCGTCTCGGCGGTACGCTGACGCTTGGCGATCCCGTCGCCCGCATCGAAACTAAGGGCGACCGGGTGACGGGCATCGTGACGCGGAGCGGGTTTACCGCACGCGCCGATCTTGTCGCCTCGAACGCCGATCTCATGCACAGCTACCGCGACCTGCTCGCGCATCCGCGCGGCAAGCGCGAGGCGAAGCGCCTTGCGCGCAAGAGCTGGTCGCCGAGCCTCTTCGTCCTCCATCTGGGGGTTCGCGGTACCTTCCCCGAAATACCCCATCATATGATATTGTTCGGTCCGCGCTACCGCGGGCTTCTCGACGACATCTATCGGAACGGCACCCTCGCCGAGGATTTCTCGCTTTACCTTCATCACCCGAGCGCAAGCGATCCGGGCGTGGCGCCCGCGGGCCACAGCAGCTTTTACGCGCTTGCGCCGGTTCCCCATCGCGGCCACGCCTCGCTCGACTGGGAGGTCGAAGGGCCCAAATTGGCGAAGCGTATCATCGCCGAGATCGAGCGGCGTCTGATCCCGGACCTTGGCGAGCGGATCGTCACGCAAATCCAATATGAACCGCCGGACTTCGAACAGGATCTCGCCGCGCATCTCGGCAGCGCCTTCAGCCTCACGCCCACGCTGCTGCAGAGCGCCTATTTTCGGGGGCACAACCGCGACGCGCGCATCGAGAACCTCTATTTTACCGGCGCGGGCACGCATCCCGGCGCGGGTATTCCGGGGGTCGTCGCGAGCGCGAAGGCGACGGCGAGCCTCATTCTCGGCGACTTTGGGGTCGAGATCGCGGCCTCCCGCGACTCGGGTGCGCGCCACCGAATATTCTCCGGGCGCGATGACGCGGCAGGAGATGTCATGCCCGGCTGATCGCACCGAATTTCCGGTTCTGCCGGCGGCCAGTGCCTTGCGACCCACATCTGGCCGCGGCGGGGGGCGGTGATTGCTCATCGCCGGGCGGTGCGACGCCACTTCGCACCGCCCAACCTTCCCCTTGCTCGCGCTCGCGCTCGCAAAGCGGCCCTTCATTGCCTGGGCTTCCCAAAAGGTCATCTTTTGCAGAGATCGGAGCCTGCCAGATGACAGAGCTCACGATCGCCCGCACCACAGCCCGTCAAAAAGGGAACCGCCGCCATGCCGCCCGCCATTTTGTGGCTCCGTCAGGACCTCCGCACCACCGACCATCCGGCGCTCCTCGCGGCGATCGCCGAAGGTCCGGTCATTCCGCTCTACATATTGGACGACGACAGCCCCGGAACGCGCGCGATCGGCGGCGCGCAGCGCTGGTGGCTCCATCACAGCCTCGCCGCGCTCGATGCGAGCCTGAGCAAACGCGGCAGCCGGCTCATCCTGCGCCGCGGCCCTGTCGCCGAAATATTGGAACGCGTCGCGGCGGAGTCCGGAAGCACGGCGGTTCACGCCACGCGCTGCTACGAGCCCTGGTGGCGGCGCTGCGAAGGAGCGCTGAACGCGAGGCTTGCGCTGCGGCTGCACGACGGCAATTATCTCGCGCCGCCTGACAGCGTCACCAATGCGCAAGGTTCCCGCTACCGCGTCTTCACGCCTTGGTATCGCGCGCTCTTGGGGCGCATGCCGCCCGCCCTTCCCTATGCCGCGCCCGACCATATTCCGGCTCCCGACGTCTGGCCGACGTCGGACAATCTTGCCGATTGGGGTCTGACCCCGACCAGCCCCGACTGGGCTAAAGGATTTGGCGACTGGCGCCCGGGCGAGAAGGGCGCATGGCGCGCGCTGCGCGACTGGCTGCCGCTCGCCGGCGGCTATAAGACCCGCCGCGATTTTCCTTCGCTCCCCGCGACGTCGCGGCTGTCGCCGCATCTTCATTTCGGCGAAATCAGCCCCCGGTCGATCTGGCATGCGCTCGGCGAGCGCGACGATGCGGGCGCCGAAACCTTTCGCTCGGAGCTTGGCTGGCGCGAACATGGCATCAATCTCGTCGACCAGATGCCCGATTATGGCGATCGGAACGGGCGCCCCACCTTCGATAATTTCGGCTGGCGGAGCGGCCCCGAGGCAGACCGGGACTTCGCCGCCTGGACCCGGGGACGGACCGGCTACCCTATAGTCGACGCGGGCATGCGCGAGCTCTGGAATACCGGCTGGATGCACAACCGCGTGCGGATGGTCACCGCCTCCTTCCTCGTCAAACATCTGCTGATCGACTGGTGCCGCGGCGAGCGCTGGTTCTGGGATACGTTGCTCGACGCCGATCTCGGGTCGAATGCAATGAACTGGCAATATGTTGCGGGCACCGGGGTCGACGCGCCGGTCTTCTCGCGCATCATGTCGCCGCTGCTCCAGAGCGAGCGGTTCGCGATGGGAGATTATGTCCGCACTTATGTTCCGGAGCTTGCGCATCTGTCGGACGCCGAGATCACCGCCGCCCATGGTCAGGACGCGCAGGTGCCCACCTATCCGGAACCGCTTATCGGGCATGATGCGGCGCGGGCGCGGGCCCTCGCTGCCTGGGAAGCCCTGCGCGGCTAGCGAGTGAGGGCCACGGCACTAGTCGAAAGGGGCACTTGCCACGCCGTGGCTGTCATAGACGGGCCCTTCGCGCCACACCGCGAATTTGCGGCTCGAGGAGGCGCGGACACCAAATGCGCCGATATGCCCCAGCATTCCCCTGTACTGCGGCCCGGCCAGATGCGCTGCGAGCGCCGCTTCGCCGTCCCATTCCTCGAACACGTGGATGCGCGTCGCCACATGCGGATCAAGGGTCCAGGCGTAAGCGAGACAACCCGGCTGGGCGAGCGCGCCTTCGATCCAGCCGCGCGCACCCGCGAGCGCGTCCCCGCGCGTCTCGGGATTGATATCGATGACCGCCTGGATCAGGATCTTCATGACTGCACCTCACTTCTTGAAAGCTGCGGCAACGGCCGAAACCGCCGCTCTGTAAACAGCCACCGGCCATCGATTCGGCGGCAGACGTCGTCATAGATGCCAAGGGTCCGGTGAAGGGTGCCGTCGCGCAGGAAGACTTCCTCGGTGTAGGACCGCATGGCCGCGGTCTCGCCATGGACCTCGATCGAACCCGGCCAGGCGCGAAAGACGATGTCGGGAAAAGCGCGCATCGCCGCGCGCCAGGTGTCGACGATCTTCGCCTTGCCCTCGAATATCCCGAAACCCGGAAGCGACCATCGGCCGCCTTCGTCCCAAGTCGCGGCCCAGGCCTCGCTGTCGGCCCGGTTGACCGCATCGGCATAGGCGTCGAGTAGGTCGCGAAGCGCCAGCCGGTCTTCGAACGACCCCTCAAACGGCATGGAAGCCCCCTTTTCGCCCGGCTGCGTCGATGGTCCAGCCTGCCGCCGGTTTGCCTGCAGCCGATGGGAGAGAGAACTGCCGTTATCGCTAGCGGCGATGGGCCGCGGAGGGCGGGCCGGATAACCCGCCCCAAAGGACAGGTCGCCCCGGCGGGGCGGCGCGCCTAATTTCATGCCCGTCCTATCCCCCCGGGACGAACATTCGAAAAGGAATGACCAATGGCTATTTCCCGTATCTCTCTTTCGCTCGCCGCAGCAGCGCTCGCGCTCGCCGGCGGCATTGCAGCCGCCAAGAACCCGATGGTCGGCGGCGCCGCGATGTATGAGACCAAGACCATCGTCGAAAATGCCGCCAATTCGAAAGATCACACGACGCTGGTCGCGGCGGTCAAGGCCGCTGGCCTCGCCGAGACCCTTTCGGGAGCCGGCCCGTTCACGGTCTTTGCGCCTACCAACGCTGCCTTTGCCAAGCTTCCCGCCGGTACCGTCGATACGCTGCTGAAGCCCGAGAACAAGGCGATGCTGACGGGCATATTGACCTATCATGTCGTGCCGGGCCGCCTGACCGCGACCGATATTGCCGCGCAGGCCAAGGCCAATGGCGGCAAGGCGGTGCTTACCACGGTGCAGGGCGCCATGCTCACCGTCTGGGAGAAGGATGGCAGCTGGTATGTGAGCGACGCCAAGGGCGGCACGGCGAAGATTGGCCCCGCCGACGTTCTCCAGTCGAACGGCGTGATCCACGTCATCGACGGCGTGCTGCTTCCCGCCTGATACATCACCGGGGCCGCGCGACGTCTGTTGGCGCAGCGCGGCCCCGCTTATCGAAAGCCCTCAAAGCCAGCCCGAAAGCTCGCTCCTGACCAGGGCGGTGAGCATGTCCATCCCGACATCGCTGTCGTTGAGACAGGGTATATAAGCGAAATGGCGTCCGCCGGCGGCAAGGAACTGCTCGCGGCCGCGGATAGCGATTTCCTCGAGGGTCTCGAGGCAATCCGCAGCGAAGCCCGGCGCGATCACGGCCACCGACCGGCCTTCGCGGCCGAGCGCCTCGATCATCATGTCGGTTGCCGGTGTCAGCCATTTAGCCTTGCCGAAGCGCGACTGGAAGCTGGGCACGACAGTCTTCCCCAGAACCTCGCCCAACCGGCGCGCGGTCTTGAGGCACATGCAATGATAGGGATCGCCGAGATGCAAGGTGCGCTCGGGCATGCCGTGGAAGCTTGCAACGATCGTGTCGGGCACGAAGTCGAGGCCGCCGATCGCACGTCCGAGCGACGACGCCAGCGCCTCGAGATGGCGATCGTCATCATGATAGGGCGGAAGGATGCGCAGCGCCGGCTGCCAGCGCAGGCGCGCCATATGTGCCTGGACCGCGTCGCCTACGCTCGCAGTCGTCGCGGCGCAATATTGCGGATATAAGGGTGCCACAAGAATGCGGCGGCATCCCGCCGCAAGAAGCGCGTCGATGCCGTCAGCGATCGGGCTGCTGCCATAGCGCATCGCATGCGCAACCACCGCATCACCTCCAAGCGATGCCTGAAGCGCTTTTGCCTGGCGGCGGGTGATCGCCGCGAGCGGCGAGCCCTCTGATGTCCAGATTTCGCGATAGGCCTTGGCGGACTTTCGCGGCCGAACCGCAAGAACGATCCCGCGCAGGATCGGCTGCCAGATCAGCGAGGGCAGTTCGACCACGCGCCGGTCGGAGAGAAATTCCGCGAGATAGCGCCGTACCGCGCGGCTCGTCGGCGCGTCGGGCGTGCCAAGATTGACGAGCAGCACGCCGATCCGGTCGGCCGTCACGGCGGGGTGCGCCGCCGGAAGACGGGCGAGCTCCGCCTCTCCGTAACAGTTCCCGATTTCAGGCGTTGCCAGAGGCCCTTCGACAGTCATTGCAATCTCCGCGGTCAGGATGCCTCGCGGCAACCATGCCGCGCGGCGTCGATCGCATGTCTTCGACTTGCCCTTCGCCGCCAAGCTGCACCAAGGGGCAGACTGGATACCGTTTCCCGCCTCCCGGCAGCCCCCCGGGATGCGGAAACTTCGCTTGCTGCCGCGACCCATCGCCGACATTCCGAGCGGCGCCCACACTCTTGAAACGGTAAAACGGCTTTCCTAACTTTTCCCCGGACGCGGGATTTTCCGTGTCCTTAGGACATAGAGAGCGCCGGCTCTGAGTCCCGGCGCATCTCATGCCCGAATTGCTTCAATCAGGAGGATTTGGAAATGAGAACCGATTTTGACTTCACCCCCTACCGCCGCTCGACAGTGGGCTTCGATCACCTTTTCGACCTGCTCGAAAAAGGGCAGCGCGGCGATACGTCCGATGGCTTTCCCGCCTTCGACATCGTGCGCGACGCCGACGACCGCTTCTGCGTTACCTTGGCCGTCCCCGGGTTCAAGGCCGACGAGATCGAGATCGTCGCGCAGCAGAACCAGCTTAGCGTCAGCGGCAAGCCCGCCGAGGAGGATGCGACACGCGCCTATCTCCACCGCGGCATTGCGCGCCGCGCGTTCGAGCGTCGCTTTCAGCTCGCCGACTATATCGAGGTCGGGCGCGCGAGCTTCGCCGACGGGCTGCTCACGATCGAACTGAGCCGCGTCGTGCCCGAGGCAATGAAGCCGCGCAAGATCGAGATCGGCAGCAGCGTCGGCAGGCCGCAGCGGATCGCAGCGCCGAAGGACGAAGCGCTCGAGAAGGCCTGAACTCGACAAGGGAGGCACGCCAACGGCGTGTCTCCCTCTTTTACCGAAGCGTGATCGCGGTAGACCTGCTCTGGCGCCCGAGCCCCCGGACCTGCTAGGCTAATCGAGCGAGCGAATGATATCCACCGCGCGCCACTCGGCGGGCCCGACCAGCGCGTCATGCGCGATGCGCACCGAATGGAGCGCGGCTTCGATCTGGCGCCGCCACATGGCCAGAAAATCGAACAGCACCGGGAAGTCCGGCGGCAGATCATAGTCCTGCCAGACGTAGAGCTGGAGGAGCGAGGGATGATCGGGCCTGTAATAATGGATCTCGGCGGTTGTCAGCCCATAGCCGTGCAGCTGCGCGAGCAGCGCGCGATCGGTCATGGCGCGCGCGCCGCGCCGCCATCGAGCGAGCGGAGCGCGGCGAGCACATCGTCGACCGGCACGGCGCGCTTCGCCCCCGGGGGTTTGCGAAGCGCCGGCTTGTTGCGGACCGCCGAACGATCCGATGCCCAGGATGCGAGGAGGGCGCGCTTGACCTCGGGCTCGAGGCTCGGGTGGCGCGCCACGTCGAAGGGGTGAAGAAAACGGGAAAATGGCTCGGACATGATCGTGCCTCCTTCCTTGTCGCCAATCCTTTCTCGTCGTGCGGCAGGCTGCCGCAGCCACAGATTTTGGAAAGGAAGCGAGTCGAGTCAAGAGGTGTCAGGCCCTTGATAAGGGGCATTTGTTTCTCGGCCGATCAAGCGCCGAAAAAATTTTCGCCGGACCTCTTGAAGCCAAAAAAATCGCTTCCTAGCTCATCGGCGCCGCGCGTCCCGGACAGGCGCGCCGGCTTATCATATCGTTATGCAACATGGAGGTTATGCATGCATTTCCGTCCCTTGCACGACCGTGTGGTCGTCCGCCGCATCGAAGCCGAGGAGAAGACCTCGGGCGGCATCATCATCCCCGACTCCGCCAAGGAAAAGCCGCAGGAGGGCGAGGTCGTCGCCGTCGGCCCGGGCACCCGCGCCGAGGACGGCACGATCGCCGCGCTCGACGTGAAGGCCGGCGACCGGATTCTGTTCGGCAAATGGTCGGGCACCGAAGTCCGCATCGACGGCGAGGAGCTGCTCATCATGAAGGAGAGCGACATCCTCGGCGTCATCGAACAGGCCGAGGCGCTCAAACAGGCGGCTTGACGCCGCATCCATCCAGCAACTGAAAGGACATCAAGAAGGAGGTAAAAATGGCTGCCAAGGAAGTGAAATTTGCGTCGGACGCGCGTGATCGCATGCTGCGCGGCGTGGATACGCTTGCGAATGCAGTGAAGGTCACGCTCGGCCCCAAGGGCCGAAACGTCGTGATCGAGAAAAGCTTCGGCGCGCCGCGCATCACCAAGGACGGCGTCACCGTCGCCAGGGAAATCGAGCTTGCCGACAAGTTCGAGAATATGGGCGCGCAGATGCTCCGCGAGGTCGCCTCGAAACAGAACGACAAGGCCGGCGACGGCACCACGACCGCGACCGTGCTCGCGCAGGCAATCGTCCGCGAAGGCTCGAAGGCGGTCGCCGCGGGCATGAACCCGATGGACGTCAAGCGCGGGATCGACCTTGCCGTCGGCGCGGTGGTCAAGGATCTCGAGGCCCATGCCAAGAAGGTCGGTGCCAATAACGAGATCGCGCAGGTCGCAACCATCTCGGCGAACGGCGACGAGGAAGTCGGCCGCATCCTCGCCGAGGCGATGGAGAAGGTCGGCAATGAAGGCGTGATCACGGTCGAGGAAGCGAAGAGCCTCGCGACCGAGCTCGAGACGGTCGAGGGCATGCAGTTCGACCGCGGCTATCTCAGCCCCTATTTCATCACCAACGCCGAGAAGCTGAAGGTCGAACTCGACGATCCCTATATCCTCATCCACGAGAAGAAGCTCTCGAACCTGCAGGCCATGCTGCCGCTCCTCGAGAGCGTCGTCCAGTCGGGCCGGCCGCTGCTCATCATCGCCGAGGATGTCGAAGGCGACGCGCTCGCAACGCTCGTCGTCAATCGCCTGCGCGGTGGGCTCAAGGTCGCCGCCGTCAAGGCGCCGGGTTTCGGCGATCGCCGCAAGGCGATGCTCGAGGATATCGCGGTGCTCACCGGCGGCAATGTCGTCAGCGAGGAACTCGGCATCAAGCTCGAGAGCGTCACGATCAACATGCTCGGCCGCGCGAAGAAGGTGGTCATCGACAAGGATAATACGACGATCGTCGATGGCGTCGGCGCGAAGTCGGATATCGACGGCCGTATCGCGCAGATCCGCCAGCAGATCGAGACGACGACCAGCGACTATGACCGCGAGAAGCTGCAGGAGCGGCTTGCCAAGCTCGCGGGCGGTGTCGCGGTGATCCGTGTCGGCGGCGCGACCGAGGTCGAGGTCAAGGAGAAGAAGGACCGCGTCGACGACGCGCTCCACGCGACCCGCGCGGCGGTCGAGGAAGGCATCCTGCCCGGCGGCGGCATTGCGCTGCTCCGCTCGCTGAAGGCGCTCGAGGGCCTGAAGGCCGCGAACGACGACCAGCAGTCGGGCATCGACATCGTCCGCCGCGCGCTCCGCGCTCCGGCGCGCCAGATCGCCGACAATGCCGGCGAAGACGGCGCGTGGATCGTCGGCAAGCTGCTCGAGAGCGAGGAGTATAGCTGGGGCTTCAACGCAGCCACCGGCGAATATCAGGACCTCGTCAAGGCCGGCGTGATCGACCCCGCAAAGGTCGTGCGCACCGCGCTGCAGGATGCCGCGTCGGTCGCGTCGCTGCTGATCACCACCGAGGCGCTCGTCGCAGAGTTGCCGAAGGAGGAGAAGGGCGCGCCGATGCCGGCGATGGACTTCTGACAGGCCGGGGGCGGCGGGCCACCGCCGCCCCCGGATTTCCATACCGCCCTATTCACCCAACCACCGCGCACCGCGCCACGCCTCGTCAAGCGAGCGGAGGGCATTTCTGCGTTCCGGGGTTCACCCCAGGTCCGTGCACGAAACGGGCTTCCAACCGGCGATCTGCCCCAAGGGACATGTTGCGACGCCATGCTGCGCTCGGGCATGCGCCGATCCGGCGGTCCACCTCCCTCTCCTCCCCTCCCGGACCGCCAACACTTCCCCGTCAGGAGGCCAGGACCATGCTTCACGTGCCCCCTTCCAGCCCCACCGTTGACGGCGCGATACCCCCCGAGGTTCTCGCGTCGGTCGAGACGCTGCTGCGCTGGGTCGGCGAGGACCCTCAGCGCGAAGGCCTGCTCGACACACCGAAGCGCGTCGCGCGTGCCTGGAAGGATTATTGCCAGGGGTATGACGAGAATCCGGCGGTGCATCTCTCGCGCACCTTCGAAGAGGTCGGCGGCTATGACGAGATCGTCTTGCTGCGCGACATCCCGTTCCAGTCGCATTGCGAGCATCATATGGCGCCGATCACCGGAAAGGCGTCGATCGCCTACCTCCCCCGCGACCGCGTCGTCGGCATCTCCAAGCTCGCGCGCGTGCTGAACGGCTATGCGCGCCGGCTGCAGGTGCAGGAGCGGCTGACCGCCGAGGTCGCCCGATGCATCTGGGACAATCTCCGTCCGCACGGCGTCGCCGTGGTGATCGACGCCCAGCATGGCTGCATGACCGGGCGCGGCGTGCGCACGCCCGGCGTCGGCATGGTCACGAGCCGGCTCCTCGGCTGCTTCCTCGACGACCAGCGGAGCCGCAAGGAAGTGCTCGCACTGATGGGCTATTGATGCGCCGGTCGAGAATCCGGACCGGTCTCGCGAGCGTTACCCGCCCCCATGAGGCGCTCGCCAGAATTCTGTGCGGCGCCGCCTCGCGCGGGTCTCCTGCCGGGATTGCACCGACATGACGCGGTCTCCACAACCATCCGACGATCCTGGTCATCTTCCGAACAGCTTGCGTGGGCAGCCGGACGAAGCGGGTCATTTCGGGAAATTCGGGGGCCGCTTCGTCCCCGAAACGCTCATGCCCCTCATCCTCGATCTGGAGCGCGAATATCGAGCCGCAAAGCGCGACCCGGCCTTCCAGGCCGAGTTCGACGACCTGCTCGAACATTATGTCGGCCGTCCCAGTCCGCTATACTTCGCGCCGCGCTTGACGTCCGCGCTCGGCGGCGCTCAGATCTGGTTCAAGCGCGACGAACTCAATCACACCGGCGCCCACAAGATCAACAACTGCGTCGGCCAGATCCTGCTGGCGATCCGGATGGGCAAGACGCGCATCATCGCGGAAACGGGCGCGGGCCAGCACGGCGTGGCGACGGCCACGGTATGCGCGCGCTTTGGCCTGCCCTGCGTCGTCTATATGGGCGCCGCCGACATCGCGCGCCAGGCGCCCAATGTCTTCCGCATGAAGCTACTGGGCGCCGAGGTCGTGCCGGTCACGGCCGGCGCCTCGACGCTGAAGGACGCGATGAACGAGGCGCTGCGCGACTGGGTCGTCCATGTCGAGGACACCTTCTACATCATTGGCACTGCGGCCGGCCCGCATCCCTATCCGGAACTTGTGCGCGATTTCCAGAGCGTGATCGGCAGAGAAGCACGCGAGCAGATGCTCGCCCGTACCGGCCGCCTACCCGATCTCTTGGTCGCCGCGATCGGCGGCGGATCGAATGCGATCGGTCTCTTTCACCCGTTCCTCGACGACCCGATGGTCAAGATGCTAGGCGTCGAGGCCGCCGGCCATGGCCTCGACAAAGCACACGCCGCCTCACTGGCCGGCGGGCGTCCCGGCATTCTTCACGGCAACAAGACCTATCTGCTGCAGGATGACGACGGGCAGATCGTCGAAGGGCATTCGATCAGCGCAGGTCTCGATTATCCCGGCATCGGCCCCGAGCATGCATGGCTCAAGGACGTCGGGCGGGTGGACTATACCTCCGCGACCGACGCCGAAGCGCTCGAGGCATTCCAGCTTCTTTGCAGAACAGAGGGTATCATCCCCGCGCTTGAGCCCAGTCACGCCGTCGCCGCCGTTGCCAGGATCGCGCCGACGATGCCCAAAGATAGTATCATCATCGTCAACATGTGCGGACGAGGGGACAAGGACATATTCTCCGTGGCCCAGCATCTCGGCGTGGAACTTTGAGCGCGACGAAAGGTAGGGGCACGGGACGTGTGATCGAAGACACTGGCGCTACAGATTTCGGATCTATGAGGGACGGATGATGATAAGGGTGTTTCTTGTAGAAGACGATCCGCTGGTGGCGATGATGCTTGAGGGGTATCTCGACGTGCTTGGACACGAGATCGTGGTAACCGCAGCGACCGTCGCGGAGGCGCTGGATCTCGTCGCGAAGCGAGATTTCGACATCGCAATATTGGATGTTCACCTTGCCGATGGCAAAACGAGCGAGGCGGTCGCTTCCGCGTTGAGCGATGCCGGGAAGGCTTTCATAGCGACGAGCGGAGATGCGACGATCATGGCGGCTGAATTTGATGGTCGGCCAGTTCTTCGCAAACCTTTCAGGATTGCCGAGCTCGAACGGGCAATCAACGCTATAACGGGGTAGCCCGCGGTTACAGGCCGGAGCCTGCTCGACGGTCGTTATTCGGGCGCGACTTGGTGACGGGCCATGTGCGGCATGAAATCCATCTTGCCTATGGCAACACCTGCGTTGCGCAGCGGCGCGTAAACCATCGTCGCATGAAAGTAGAAATTTGGCATGATCCAGTCGCGGACTCAAAGCCGCGATTGCAGCCGCAGCATTCTCGTGGCAGATTGTCGTCGATGGGGTCGTTTCGTACTTTTTTGATCATCCTTTGGCTGGCGCTGGCCGCCTATACCGCTGTCGTCATTTCCCGCCACGGGCTCGGATTGTTGCCGATCTTTTTCGGAGACATGGCGAAGCTGGGGTGGCCCGGACAGTTCAACCTCGATTTTCTCTGCTTTCTCATCCTCTCTGCGCTTTGGACGGCTTGGCGGAATGGATTCAGTGCGATCGCCCTGCTCCTCGCGTTCATCGCCTTTTTCGGAGGCGCGGGTTTCCTGCTTCCCTACCTGCTCTTTCTCACGGTTCGCGAGCGAGGAAATATGTCCCGGGTGCTGATCGGCGCACGAAACCAAAGAGACGAGCGTTTCGGCGGACGATGAGCGCGACGGCATTTCGCCGTCATCGAACGAACTGCGTTTCTTGCAGCGGCGCTTGGCCGTTTGGAGACTGACCGCTTTTAGGGGTCAAACACAGAGAGCGGACGTTCCGTCACGAGCTAGAACGCTCGCTCTCTAGGATACCGCAATTTGCTGGTTAGACTTCGATGCCTTCCGCGAGGGTCAATGCATCTTCAACATCGACGCCGAGGTATCGCACCGTATTTTCAATCTTGGTGTGCCCGAGCAGAATCTGCACCGCACGCAAATTCCCGGTCGCCTTGTAAATGATCGACGCCTTTGTTCTGCGCAACGAATGAGTCCCATAGTCTTCGCTTCGGAGTCCAACCGCGGTGACCCATTCGTCAACGAGCCGAGCATACTGTCGCGTGCTCATATGCGCCGAGTGATCGATGCGGCTCGGGAACGCATAGTCCTCGATCGATCCACCGCGCCGCTCAAGCCATGCCAAGAGGCTTCCACGAGCATCCGACATGATCTCGAACTGAACTGGCCGACCGGTCTTCTGCTGAATCACCATCGCCCGTGTTCTCAACTCACCGCCGGTGACAAGGTCGCCGATCCTGATCTTCACCAGATCGCAGCCTCTCAGTTTGCTGTCGATCGCAAGATCGAAAAGTGCCCTGTCTCGAAGCCGATGCTCTCGATCCAGGTGAAAGCGAATAGCCCAAATCTGCCGTGGTTTTAACGGCCGCTTTGCGCCAACCTTTCGACCGGCATTCCACGCCGGTCGTGGAGGTAAATAGTCGAATTCTGACCTACCCATGATCGTTCTCCTGTGGCCAAAATGGCCAAAAAGGGAAACGCATGGATCAAGCCGGTTGGCCGCTTGCAGCCAGCCAGCTTTGGGGCTCCAAACAGCGAGAGCGGACGTTCGGACTGCCCAAGCGTTCGCTCCAGTTCATGTGATGCGTTCGCTGTCGGTCAGACTTCAATTCCCTCGGCCAACATGGCCGACGGAAAAACGTTCGATCGATGCGTTCGATCGATACACAAGTCCTGATTCAAGCCTCGCTGTTTCCCGTTTCCGCCGTTGAACCGGTACGGGCCGAAACTGAAATTCCAGACCTAAAAACGGGGCAGCGAGAGCAAGGCAACGGGCGGAAAAGCCCCGCTTTTTATGGTCAGGTAATAGCGCCGCGACGAACCTTGCTCCCTGGCGATCACATCAATCTGCTCATTCTGAAACCACACCCAGAAGCGATGCGTCCCCGCGTTGATCCAGTCGACGATCTGATCGGCGAGAAACAGGCTCTCGCCCACCTTCACCGCGGCGATATGATGGGTCCGGCCATTACCGGTACCTTCGCGGACGGCGATAATCTCATAGTCGGCCATATCGTGACGTCCGATCCTCTTGCGCGGGCCAGCTAGTAGCGAACCGGAACGATGCGGATCCGGTCGATAGCGCCAGGGGACGCTCGCGACCGGGCGATGGCAGCGGCGCGAAGCTCATCGAGAGCGATGACTTCATAGCCGTTTTCGTCGGGCTGCATGGGAAGATCGGTTTCGACGACGAGAATGACCTTTCGCGCAAGGCCGTCGATCTCCCACTCGAACCAGCAGCGGACGATGTGACTGGCACCTGCTCGATCATCCTCCATGCGGCGCATCCCGGACAAGGGATCGTGCGCGAAGCTCGCGCTCGACGCTGGCATAGCCGGCGTCGCTTCGCGTCGCGACCGCGATGGGACGCCCGCTCAGAATGGTGTCTTCGGTGTTGAGAAAGTCGAGCGCCGCGTCGCGTCCGCCAAGCAGTTGGAACGCGAGCGCGCTGATCGCGCCCTGCCGCTGCGCATCCTCCGGCGCAAGGGGTATGACCTTGCGATTTCGCCGAAACGGGTTTGTACGCGCGCGCGCCGAAGCGGTACGCGGCTTATCCTGCTCAGACGTCATTGGCTTGTTTTCCTTCGGCTCCACTGCTGGAGTCTTGGCGCCGGAGCGCGGCACGCGCGTCGTCGATATTCGAATATCGGAATGGCCCGACCCGGAATTGTTCCACATATGTGTGGACGATGCCTGCTTCCGATAGCGACCGGAATGGCTGGAGGTGCACCGCATCGGCTGGATGCAAATTGGGCAAGGCGGGCAATCTGGCCGCAAGCGCGGCCAAGCTGTCCTCGTCGAGACCAAGCGCGCGGTAGATGTCGCGTCCGATAACCCAGATATCCTCCTGGACCGCGGCAAGCCGGCCGACAACGTCCTCCAGACCGAAGGCGGCCCTTTCCTCCTCGGTCATCGCCAGCGCCTCGTTGACGAGCAACTCGGCAATCAGCGTGTCGCCAAGGAAAACCGGATAGTCGGTTGCCGGCTCGGAAACCGGGGGGTCAGCCTTCGGACCAACATGTTCCGGCGCGATAACCGCTGCAAAGCCGTCCGCCAGGCCACGGCGCTCGCGATACTCGTTGATCCGCTTCGCATAATAGCGGGGCAGATCGAAGTTCGGAAGCAAGTGACCGTCGCGCCGGGCCTGGCTCACCGCCATGAGCGCCATCTGGTGATGATAGAGAAGTTGGTTTAGATCCATATCTGCTCCCTTTTGCGGGAGCGCGATCGTCTCTCAGTCACCGGCATGCAGTGCCAAGCCGGCGATAGCCTCATGTGGGCGTCCCGATGCTGCATTACAAGCCATATGCATGTCTAAATGTCCCGATCGAACCTCAGGCGCTTGGGCGAGCATCGACTTCCTGCTCTCGGCCGACTATTTGTCGACAAACTGAAAGCCAAGGAATTCCTTGATTTTTTGAGATCGCTGCCTTATATGCAGATCGCTAACGTCGCCTGCGACGGAAATTTGATGCCCCCGCGGGGGTCGCTTCTTCCCTTCTCACGCTTCCAGCTCTGCCGGTGCTTTTGCCGGCGGATACCCTGTTTTCGTGAAAGGAAACATCCATGCCGATCGGCAACGTCAAATTCTTCAACAGCGACAAGGGCTATGGCTTCATCGCAGCCGCGGATGGCTCGGGCGACAGCTTCGTCCACATCACCGCCGTCGAGCGTGCCGGGATGGCGACGCTGAACAAGGACCAGCGCCTCAGCTACGACCTCGAGACCGGCCGTGACGGCAAGGTTTCGGCCGTCAATCTCGAAACGGCCTGACGCGCCGGGTGGCCAAGGAAGAGCTTCTCACCTTCGACGGGATGATCGACGAGATTCTGCCCGACGGGCGCTTTCGCGTCGAACTCGAAAATGGCCACCGGCTCATTGCCTACACCGCCGGACGGATGCGGCGTTTCCGCATCCGCTCGGTGGTGGGCGATGCCGTGCGCGTCGAAATGACGCCCTATGATCTGACCAAGGGCCGCATCGTCTATCGCGATCGCGGCCCCGGCAATCCGGGCGCCGCAGGCAAGCGGCGCTGACACTAATATTCAAGAAGACCAACATGTTTCAGAGTAATATCTACCCCGGCCTTACAGGCCTTTCACAGGCAGGGAGGCCGATACGCCTCCGCCCGCAGGCTCGGCGCTCGCCGACGTTATCGCGCCGCGAACTCCGCCGTCTCATCGCCGACATGATCGACTGATCGAAAGGACCTCACCGTGGCCGCTACAGCAACAAGCGTTCATTATCGCGAGCAGGCGGAACGGTGCGAGGCCGAAGCCGCTGCAGCCGAGCTGACGCAGGTGCGTGATCGCAGCCTGCGCTCGGCCGCGGCCTGGCATGCCATGGCGGTTCGCCAGCTGAAGTCCGAAAAGGCGCGAGCCGAAAGAGACCATCTCGCGAACGAGGTGCGCAAGCAATGCCTCGCATGATCGATGGTTCGGCAACGCCATCCTAACGCTTCGGATTGCAGCTCCGAATATCTAGCCGGGAGATCTTGATGTACACACCAATGTCTTCGGGTGGCAAAAAAGGTCCCACCAAGCGGGGGCCAGGCCGGCCGGCGACCGAAGCACCACCCCATCCCGATCCAACACGGCGTCTTCCGGATCCCATCGGGCAGAAGAATGGCTACACACCAAAGCCTACCCTCCAATAGTTGTTCCATATCGTCGGTAACCGGGCGAACTCTCCTATATTGCCCGAGCCGAGTTACCGGCCAGCCTGCCCGACCTATCGGATATTTCCGATATGAATTGACGAACACTAATGCATCGGATAATTCCGATGCATGCACATCGGTTCCGCACTTCCTGCTCTTGCCGCCCTCTCCCACCCCACGCGTCTCGAGGCCTTTCGCCTGCTCGTCCGGCATGAGCCGGAAGGCCTGTCGACCGGCAAGCTTGTTGACGCATCGGGTCTTACGCAGAGCACCTTCTCGACGCATCTCGCGGTGCTGGCCAAGGCAGGCCTCGTCCAATCCGAGAAGCGAGGCCGGCTGCAGATACAGCGAGCGGATATCGACACGCTCCGGGAGCTGATGCTCTTCCTTGCGAAGGACTGTTGCCAGGGCCGCCCCGAGCTATGCGAACCGCTGCTCGCCGACCTCGCCTGCTGCTGAAGGAACCGGCGCCGTGATCGACATCATCATCTACCATAATCCCGACTGCGGCACCTCGCGCAACACGCTCGCGCTGATCCGGAACGCGGGGATCGAGCCGCACGTCGTCGAATATCTGAAGACACCGCCTTCGCGTGCCTTGCTCGAGCAATTGATCGAGCGCGCCGGGATCCCACCGCGCGAGCTGCTCCGCGAGAAAGGCACGCCCTATGCGGAGTTCGGTCTCGGCGACGAAAGCCTTACCGACCGCGCGCTCGTCGATGCAATGATGGCGCATCCGATCCTCATCAACCGCCCGCTCGTCGTGTCGCCGCTCGGCGTCAAGCTCTGCCGTCCCTCCGAAGCCGTGCTCGACATCCTGCCGGCACGGCAACTCGGTGCCTTTGCCAAGGAAGATGGCGAACAGGTCGTCGACGCCGGCGGCAATCGCGTTCAGGCCTGAGGACAGCATCATGACTGCGGCAAAGCGCGAACGCCTGTCCTTCCTCGATCGCTACCTGACGCTCTGGATATTCCTCGCGATGGCGCTTGGCGTTGTCTTGGGGTCGCTCTTCAAGGACCTGCCCGCCGCGATCGACGCCATGTCCGTCGGAACGACGAACATCCCGATTGCGATCGGCCTCATCCTGATGATGTATCCGCCGCTCGCCCGCGTGCGCTACGACGAACTGCCGCGCGTGTTCCAGGACAAGCGTGTTCTGGCGATCTCGCTGATCCAGAACTGGATCATCGGGCCGGTGCTGATGTTCGCGCTTGCGCTGACTTTCCTTGCGGACAAACCCGAATATATGACCGGCCTGATCCTGATCGGCCTCGCGCGCTGCATCGCCATGGTGATCGTGTGGAACCAGCTCGCCAAGGGCGACAATCAATATGTCGCGGCGCTCGTCGCCTTCAATTCGATCTTCCAGATTCTCTTCTTCAGCATCTACGCTTGGCTCTTCCTCACCGTCCTCCCGCCACTGTTCGGCCTCGAAGGCAGCGTCATCAACGTGAGCTTCTGGACGATCGCCGAAGCAGTGCTCATCTATCTCGGCATCCCCTTCCTCGCGGGATATCTCACGCGCCGATTCCTCGCCCGCACCAAGGGCGACGAATGGTACGAGACGCGCTTCCTGCCGAAGATCGGCCCGATTACATTGGTCGCGCTCCTCTTCACCATTGTCGCGATGTTCAGTCTCAAGGGCGGCGAAATCCTTACCATTCCCGGCGATGTCATCCGGATCGCAATCCCGCTCACCATCTACTTCGTGGTGCAGTTCCTCATCAGCTTCTGGATGGGCAAGCTTATCGAGGCCGACTATCCGCGCACGACCGCGGTCGCTTTCACCGCCGCGGGCAATAACTTCGAGCTGGCAATTGCGGTCGCGATCGCCGCCTTCGGGCTCGCATCGCCCGTGGCCTTCGCCGCGGTTATCGGCCCACTGGTCGAAGTGCCCGTCCTCATCCTGCTCGTCGGCGTCGCCTTTCGCCTCGGACGCCGCTGGTTCCCGGCCACCACGCCTTCATAAGCCTGAGTATCATGACAGAACTGACCTATACGCGCCTCCGCTCGCTGGCCGATCCCGACCACCTCCCCGCCCTGAATGGAGAGTATCTGCGCACGCAGCCGGCGCTCGGCCTCGGACCGCTCGATCCCGCGCCGCGCATCCTGCTACTCTACGGATCCTTGCGCGAACGCTCCTATTCGCGGCTCGTCGTCGAGGAGACGGCGCGCCTGCTCCAGCTCTTTGGCTGCGAGACGCGCATCTTCGACCCGTCCGACCTTCCCCTTCCCGATCAAATCCCCGACGACGATCACCTGGCGGTCGAGGAATTGAGGCAGCATTCCATCTGGTCAGAAGGCCAAGTCTGGTGCAGCCCCGAGCGCCATGGTCAGATCACGGGCATCATGAAGGCGCAGATCGATCATCTGCCGCTGGCTTATAAGGGTCTCCGCCCGACCCAAGGACGCACGCTCGCGGTGATGCAGGTGTCGGCGGGATCGCAGTCGTTCAACAGCGTGAATACGCTGCGGATCCTCGGCCGCTGGATGCGGATGATCACCATTCCTAATCAGTCGAGCGTAGCGAAGGCCTATCAGGAGTTCGACGACTCGGGGCGTATGCTGCCGTCGAGCTATTACGACCGTATCGTCGACGTCGCCGAGGAATTGGTGCGGTTCACCGTCCTGACGCGCAGTCATTCGGACCAGCTCGTCGACCGCTATTCGGAACGCAAGGACCGGAAGGAGCCCGTCGTCACGCCAGCCGAACTCGCCGGAATTCCGGGAACGCGCTGATAGGTTCTGGCCGCTGCACGAACCGCTTCGCGGATTGGCGCTAGCCTCGATGTAAAGCAGCCCTTCGAGCGCCGCGCCTGATTGAACGTGGTCTGCCGCAGGCAGACCCTTTCGGCTCCTTTACCTGAGGAGTC
>JAESGF010000089.1_pt1 | contig 84081 bp, 72 predicted proteins | sample 9269621 | NCBI WGS metagenome assembly JAESGF01 (sample SAMN14515066, study PRJNA621663) | algae metagenome | isolation source: Tolypothrix carrinoi HA7290-LM1 and co-occurring heterotrophs from dry rock... | place: USA: Makauwahi cave, Kauai, Hawaii | collected 2011-01-06
ACGATCGCCTTCGCTGATATTTAAGTTTTTTGGAGTTAATCTTGCCACAACATAATTCCTTGGTACGCTCGCCACCACTGCTTTTTACCTTGCTATTTATTCTCTCACAATAATGGTCTGTTTATTTCCGCCGAACTGTACTAGTGTCTTCATTCACCCCTACTGCCGGGACAGTTATCTTGTTATTAGCATTAAGCAAGGCTCGGCAGAGCCTTTTTTACTATTTTTTAGTATATAAATAATGTTTACTTTACCTATAGATTCGCCAAGCAACGTAATTAACTTTCCTCAATCGACTCCGCCAAACAATGTAATCAACTTTCCCAAGCCGACTTTGCCAAACAATGTAATTAACTTTCCCAAGCCGACTCCACCAAACAATGTAATCAACTTTCCCAAACCAACTTTGCCTCCTGGCAATGAACCTAGTATCAGTACCGTTAAACCAAGTGATGCGGCACAATTCCCACACGATATTCAGGTTCCAAGACCCGCAAAGTTTCCAAAATCTCCGCTAGTACCTTTTTTTCAAGGCATCGTAAAGATATTAGCGCTTTTCAAGTTATTCCCGGAACCTCCAACAAAACCAAAACCACCTGAAATTACAGAAGACCCGAAATTTAATCCAGCTTTTAGTAATGACAATTCCGAAAAAATAAATAATCTCAAGCTTACTACTTATAGTGAAAGAACTGTTCTTGGCACAATAATTAGTGTCAGAAAATTGGCAGATGAAAATAATGGATATATTAAATTCTCTAATTATGAAATTAAAACTCAATTAATCTCTGGCGTTATTAACACTACTGTTGTTCAATCAGATTTTGTTAGTGCTAGTGCAAAAGCGCCAAAACTGCTTTATTTTGTTCCACTTGGAGTTACTGAAGCACCTCCAGAAGCACCTCCAGAAACACCCCCTGGCGTTCACCCAGAAGCACCGCCACTTCCAGACGATCCTTATATCCCCGACACACCGCCGCCCCTGCCAACACCAAGCCCGCCTCCTGGAAAGGACGACGGTAATAATATTGTTCCTTATAAACGTCCTAATAAACCACCAGAAAAAGAACCACCACCGCCACCACCAGAGCCTGAAGCGCCACCACCACCAAGGGAACCGAAAGTAATTCCACCACCTCCAAAACCGGAACCACCACCGTAAAATCCTCCTAAAAAAGAGGATGACGGTGACAACCCAGCCCCAACCCCGACCCCGACACCAACTCCCACACCGACTCCCACCCCGACACCGACTCCAACTCCCACCCCGACACCAACTCCCACACCAACACCGACCCCGACCCCGACACCAACTCCCACACCGACACCCACCCCGACACCAACACCAACACCCACCCCGACACCCACACCAACACCCACCCCGACACCCACACCAACACCCACCCCGACACCCACACCAACACCCACCCCGACACCAACACCAACTCCCACCCCGACACCAACTCCCACACCGACACCCACCCCGACACCAACACCAACACCCACCCCGACACCCACACCAACACCCACCCCGACACCGACACCAACTCCAACTCCCACACCGACACCAACCCCAACTCCAACTCCAACTCCCACACCAACCCCAACTCCAACTCCCACACCAACCCCAACTCCAACTCCCACACCAACTCCCACCCCGACACCAACACCAACTCCCACCCCGACTCCAGAACCAGAAACAGATCCTAGTGGACCAAAAATTCCCGGATTGCCAATTCCAATATTGCCAATTCCTGGAAAACCTGCGCCCAAAGAACCCCCACCACCCGCTTGTGAAAATGGGTCTTGTGGCGCTGCAATTAAAAATCAAGTTGATAGCAACGGTAACAAATTAGATGCTTTGCAATTATTACTTCAAGGACTTGATTTAGCACTTTTAAAAGTAATAGATAACAAGCTAAATCCACAACTTCCAGGTGGAATATCGAGTCATTTAAAGCGCTTTACTAAATGGTTGCAACTAGACAGAGTATTAAATATTTTGACGTGGATTAACACGCTTCACAATGCTTACATGCTTTCTTCTAGTTTAGGAGACACTTTATTTAGTGTAGTTGACAACATCGCTAACTTCTTTTTTCAAGATGAGGACGGAGTAGATATTGATGCTAAAAAGATTTTTGGTGGCTACCTTGACGAGGTTGATAAAAACATTTTTGGACTTGAAACGTGGAAAGGAATGAAAACTACTTGGAAGCAGTGGAATCGCATTTATCAAGCTGCTGCTAATATTGCAAACACCGTCCGTAGCATGATAGACAGTGTTCGCAATATCGCTGAATTCACAGCAGAAAATACTGGCAAGATTGGTAATGCTTTAAAGAAATTTGGCGCGATAGGTGAAAAAGCTTTCAAGTGGATGCCCGAACATGTTAACGGTCGTAGTATTTGGATGCAACGCCTAGAAAACCTTGAAGATGCCGCATCTGGACTTGAGATGGTAACATCAGAAATGGTTAGCGTTCAAGACAATTTTAAAGAATTACAAGACCAGAAGAAAGAGTTTGAAAAATCAATCGACTATTGATCGCGAAAAAACTTATCCTACAATTCCCGGTAATCAATCAATACTTGGCAAAACTAGGCGTAAGCCGAGAGAACGCCCTGTCGCCTACGTGCGCTTTCGGTGGGCTGAGTTGAAACTGCACGGACTGGTAAACGATATTATTCTCTACGATCTTACTGGCTATTGGCGAAATGCTTTGGTCAAAGCAGCTTAATCTACATTAATCTGCAAAAAGCAAAGGACAAGTATACTTCCCCGGCTAATTTTATCTACTTCCAGCAAGGGTTACAACCGATTTAGGTAAACAAAGTAATCCAAAGAACATGGCTAAATTTTCAGATATCCGTAGGGGTGGAGAACTAAAAGAAGCGCTTACCAACTACGTCAAATATTTGGAGGACATGGACACCCGTCAAACCAAACGACAAAAAGGTGGCTCTGTTGACGCAGAAGCGGTTAAGCCTATCAAGATTGACCTGATACCGTTTGGAGTAAAAATGCCGACAACCACGCCTAAATTTACGGTTCGTGCTTCTGGAAAAGGATTAGGCGCTGGTTCCCCACTCAAAGACATTTTGACAGGCAGAATTGATTTAACTGTTGCTCCAACAAGCAGTGAGGTTTCTGGAGAAGATTTTCGACCTGCTAAAGTAACAGTTTTCAAGGGAACTGGAGCGGGTAAATATGAACAAAGTAAAGTCACTAAACTTTATTACATCAAGTATCCTGGCGATACTTATTCTGCTCCCTTTGGTGCCAAAGCAGAGGCTGAAGAGTACCAAACTGGGGTAAAAGAAGTTCGCACCCAAATTGGTACAGATTTATCCTCAGCTAAATTTGTCCGAATTTCCTTTAAACCTGAAATTATTAATAGCTGAGTATGGATTTTGACGATCCTTTTTCTACTTTAGTAGTTTTGAAATTACCCAACTTAATCTTTTTGTGGGCAAGATATCTGCAATTTCTGTTGTTGATACTAGTCTTTCTTTCGTTGAATGCTTTTTTCAATGATTTTTATCCAAATTGAGGAGTTACAAACATGCCACCATAAAGCCAATCGGCTTTTTGATGAAATCAAAGAACTTAAGCTGCAACTAAAGCACATGCAAAAAATGGATGGAAGTTAGGATGTTGTCACGCATTACTGTTAGATCCGTAATAGTAATTATTTTGGTAATTGGTGCGCTGCTGCTAGCGATCTGCGATCGCAACTTCCGCCCAACTTTTGGGGACTTAGCGCTCATTTGGCGTCGGCGGGTATTTGGGTCAATTGCTGCCTGAGGCAAATAAGCGCTCTGGGGATTGAATTAATAGAGATGAACACAATTTTTATTCAAATTGCGTCCTATCGTGATACAGAACTTATTCCTACTATAAAAGATGCTATAGAACAGGCTCATTCTCCTGAACTTTTGAGTTTTGGTATTTGTTGGCAATATCAATCCGAGTCAGAACTACGTTATATTGATCCTCTTAAAACTCTCAAAAATTGTCGGATTACAAGTGTTTTAGCTGACGATTCTCAAGGGGTTGGGTGGGCAAGATATCAAGTTCAAAAATTATGGCAAGGGGAAAAATATACTCGACAAATTGATTCTCATATGCGTTTGATCAAGCATTGGGATATTTTCTTAATTAGTATGTTAAATCTGTGCCCAAGCGAAAAACCTATTTTAAGTGCCTATCCGCCTAGTTACACTCCTCCTAGAACAATATTAAATAATTTTATTACTGGAATTAAGTTTGACCAATTTCACTCTTCGGGTATTGTGACTCTCAAAGGTAGTGGGGAAGATTTAAACCAGTATTCTTATCCTCAATCTGGTGCTTTTATTGCTGGTGGATTTATGTTTTCAGAAGCATCTATTATCAGCGAAGTACCTTCAGATCCTAATATTTATTTTTTCGGTGAAGAATTTTTCACTTCTGCCAGAGCATGGACAAGGGGTTGGGATATTTATCATCCACATCAAGTTATTTGTTGGCATTATTACAATTCCGACACAAAAGCACGTCCTGTCCATTGGCAAGATAATGAATGGATACCTTTTAATTGTTTGTCTGAACAACGGTTTAGACAAATAGTTGGTTTAGAGGCATCAAGAGAAAATTTTGGCATTTATGGTTTAGGAGAAAATCGCACCCTGTCTGCTTATCTTGAAATCTGTGCGATCTCCCTCGATAAGTGGGTCAAATCTTGCCTGCGATGCTCTGGGGATTCACGGTAGATGCAAGTTAATGTTTAGTTTGTTTAAGCTTTCGCTGCCGTTGGTCAATTCTAACGTGGTCAGAGTCTCTTACGTAAAGTGGCGATCGCCAAACAGCATATTGAGCGATTAATTAACAAGCGATCAACAGTTTCGCGGCATTGCAGTGCCTTATGAGTCAAGCAGACAGGCTGTAGTCGAAGAATCGCGTCTACCAAGGTTTAAAGCAGTCGTAATTACGCTTCAGTTCTTTGGTCATTTCGGAAAAATAAATGCAGCGATCGCCTGCTGGGTAAGCCGTAGGGACGCCTCCCTCATTTAGATGCGTTTTTATGTTCTATTGGGCGATCGCGTACATTAGCTTTTGCCCGATAGCGATACCGCCACATCACAAAGCCAGTGATAAATAGAATTAACGGTGCAAGTCCCACAAACACGTAGAGAATGCGGGTAGGTAAACCGCCAAATGTACCGTAATGCAACGGGGAAAATGAGTTTAGTACAACTTCAGCGCGGGTTGGGTTTAATCCATCTTGTATTCGCAGCACAATGCCTGTAAATTGGTCGAGATAAAATCGACATAAGTGAGTTTGAATCCAGGCGTAGATGTGTAAGTGGTTTTGACTGTATTAACCAGAGTTTCCAGGGGGATAACATGGTTCGTTGGCACTATATGCCCCATCTGTCTTTCCAAAAGGAAGTTATCAATTTCCAGCTCAAACACCAGAACGCTGCCAGTCAACCCAGCAATACACAGCAGAATGCCAAGCACCAAGCCTAGCCAGCGATGCAGGGCAAACGTGATTGTACGAATGACTTTGCGGTTCATGGTAGAAGTTCAACGGAGGTTGCTAATTAAAACTCGACAGAAACAGACCCTAAAACGTTGAGTGGCGGTTGAGGAACAACCAGGAATCCACTGTAGCTGTTGTAATATTCGGTATTTCCCAAGTTGTTGATGTTAACCTGGACTTTCCAGTTGTTCCGGCGGTAAAAAACAGAAGCATCTGCTCAAAGATAACTTTTGAGATCAACGTCCGTATTTGGTAGGGATGCTTTGCGATCGTCCACGTAAAATAGTCCCAAACCAAACCCAAGCCCCGTCAAACTTCCGGCTTGAATTTCATAGCTTGTCCACAGTCCAAACTGGTTTGTTGGAATTCCTGCAAGCTTGTCTCCAACAGGAATCGTGGCATCTTTACTCACAAATGCGTCGGTATAGGCGTAACTCGCCGCAATATTCCAACCTTTAACAGGGGTACCAACTAGACTGAATTCAACCAAAGGCATATTGGTAGTTTTGATATTCAAAAAGGAAGGTAATATTTGTGTTCTTACCAATTTGCCAGGAAAAAGCAGGAGCCACAAAAATACTTTCTGATTCATTGAAATCCCGGAAACTTCCAGCATTCTCGTAAGCCAGGTTCAGTCGATAGGCGGCTGTTTTTTCAGAGTTGAGTGGTCCGGAAAAATCCAGGGTTGGGCGATAAAAATTATAGCTGCCAGCAGTAAAGGAAGCCTCGTAGCGCGGCTGTTGTAGCGGTCGCTTGCTGACAATATTGACAATTCCACCCGGATCGTTTTGTCCATATAAAACCGATGCAGGACCTTTGAGAATCTCAAGTCTGTCAATATTGGCGACATCAATTGGACTGAGGAAGCCAAAATCCCGAAACCCATCCCGGTAAGTGGTAGAGCTTGCAAAGCCCCGGATGAAGAAGTAGGCGCTGGAAAGCCCTCCATAACTCTGAGCAGGCTGCACCCCTGCTACGGTATCTGTTGCTTGCTGGACACGTGTAACTTGACGATCCTGGATGAGTTGTCGGGGTACGACATCAACAGAAGCAGGGATATCACGCAGGGGGGTATCGGTTTTGGTTGCCGTAGAAGCGTTGGGCGCACGATATCCATCTTGCTCACCCGTTACTACCAGCTCAATCGGTTCATCGCCCTGTTGCGCTGATGGTTGACTTGGCTGTGTCTGGCTCCCTGGCTGCTCTTGTTCGGGTTGTTGTGGTGTTTGGGGTTGCTGCTGTGGTGGTGTGGAAGTTGAAGCACTAGCCACAGAGAAAATAAGACCCTCCTGGGGACTGTCAGATAACTCGACAGTTGGTACACTCCCCTCACCTATAACTGTCACCCGAATAGTATTGGCATCAAAGTTAGTAACTGTTATCTCAGTAATACCTGCAAGCGGTTTATTAGAGCGGAATGTAAACGCATCGCCGGATGGTAAGCGCAGTTGAGCGTTGGGAATATCAGCAATAAAGCTATTGCCAGTACTGCGATTCACTACTTGCAATTGTTGCCCAAAAGATGTCTGCAAAATCACCTCCACACCCTTATCGGTGGGATTTGCTTTAACTCCAGTCACAGAAATAGGAGTTTGAGGAATATTAGCTTGGGATAGCCATTCACTGACAGTAGTTGCAGGGTGTTCTATTTCGTTGACATTACTAATTCTCGTCGTTTTCCCCTCTGCCCAAGCTGGTTGGGCAACTATTACTACCCCAGCTAACCATAAACCCATTGGCAATTGCCACTTTTTATGCATAGATATCCCTACACAAAATGCCCTAAACATAGAGTTTCTAATGCTACGCACTATCTCTAGATAAGAACATCTTTCAATAAACCAATCCGGAATACAAGTAGTCTTGAGATAAAAATGAATCCGAAACGGATTTTTTTTGAGCCTCAAACGGATTTTTTTCGACAATAACTTAAAGCTTCTCATACTGACAAAGAGTTGTAGCTTCAGGTATGCTGAAGCTTCTTTACATACTTATATTTGAAAATGTTATTAAATCTTGAATCTACGGCTTTACAGCTTGCTTTTTCCTCATATTTAATCTTCGTCTTTGAATGCTTTATGGAAAGATTTGGGATTTACTCCAAATTGCTTGCGAAAAGCTGCTGCAAAACGACTCTGATTTGCATAGCCAACCATACAAAGCAACATCTTTTACCTTCATTTTTCCTTCCAACAGCAATTGACGCGCTTGTTCCATGCGGTGTTGATATAAATAACCAAATACTGTTGTTCCAAAAATTTGATGAAATCCTATTTTTAGTTTGTAGTCATTTAATCCTGTAAGTCGTGCTAGTTCAAGTAATGAAGGTGGATTGTTGAGATTGCCAACTAGAATATCTTTGGCGTAATGAATTCTCTCAATGTCATCTAGCTTAATAATAATTGATTTCTTTAACTTTTTTTTAGACGATAACTGTTCTATCTTAAGAGCAATTAACTCTAAACATTTAGCTTCTAGATATATATGCTTGGTAAGGTTCTGATAAGGACAATTAATAATCTGCTGAAGTGGAAGATACATTGCAGGAGTAATAGAGTCCTGTTTGAAATCAGCTTTTGCAGGAAAACCCTCGATTAACTGCCTGATGTCTAACGGTAATGATTCAAAATTGCTGATGATAAAACTCCGCAGTAAATCGGGAAATTCTAGATGAATGTCCACTTTTAATAACTTTTCTCCGGCAAGAGTTTCACTAATTCCAGCTTTTTGCAATCCATTAACACTCCACTGTATAAAGTTATTTCCACCAGGTATAAGACAATGAGTTCCTGAAAGATTAAATCCAAATTCTATCTCACTATCACTTTCGTCAGCCTCGCGTTCAACCCCAAAATCTTCATTAAATTCCTGATCAATAATTAGCAAGCTAATATCACGTAGCGCAATATTACGTTCATATCCTTTGCCAAATTGTTGAGGACACACATTCATGATGTCCGAACTATCCGATGGATCTGGAAATTGAGTATTTCCAAATCTCTTCGTATTCTGCTTGTGAAATAATGTTTCCCATTGCTGCCCTCGCGCTGCGAGTCTAGGTTTATACTATTTTGGATTTGAGATTTTGGATTGCAAAAAATTTTCTGGATAAACTGTTAGGCGCTCCATCTATCGCAATCATTGTTCAAATTAGTATTAAAAATTATAATTTAAAATTAGGACTTGTAGATAGTAATTCTCAATATTTGATCAAGCCTGGGGACTGTTTTCAAACCCTCTCAGCTCTCAGTATTAAAACATACCCTAGTCTAGCTGGAAGTTAGGTAGATGTTCAGATTTGTAAAAGATAGTTGGTAAACATGCGTTGGCGATCGCCTTCCCAATCTCAAGTTCCAAAAACTGCAATTATTCCTTGCAAGGGTTAACATCAGTGCAAAAGTTAGGTGTGAGTAAATTACGTCACCATAACCTGTCACGAATCAAGCAAGCCTAGTAAAACAACAAATAAAAATTTACTAACCTACTATCGAACGGCACACATAAAAGACAAAAATATAACTACTCAAAATACACTATTTTTGACGAAATGTCTATCCAGGGTTTACAGAAATAGATAATTGGTTGAGTCTTTGTCTACACCTTTTTTGATATTCCTAAAGCTAGATGTAGTTTTTGATAGTTGCAGCAAACTAAATAATAAATGAGCATCAACCATAATAGTCATGAATACCGAAAATAAAACGAATACCCCCAATATTTCTGCTAACTCCCAGCCATATGAAAGCAAAGAGGAACTTAACGAAAAAGCTCCTTTTGAATTTGGGCTAAGTGTTACATTGGGAGTTATAACAATTCTTCTGATTGCCGCAACTGCTTATTTAGGACTCATTAAGTTCTAACTCCAAAGAAAAGATTTTGCACGAATCAGCGAAACGGTTAACCAACAAAATTATTGTACGGGCAGCCTAAAGAGCGCCCGTACTTGTTGACACTTTTTATGAATTTGTAACTTTACTTAACGCTTTTGGTGACTACCTCACGCACGCGATAAATTGGGCGTCCTTGGGATTCGTGGTAAGTACGCATTAGCAATTCTGCCAAAAGACCGAAGCAAAAAAGCTGTACACCAGTTACTAATAAGAGAACCGCCAAAATCAGTAAAGGGCGATCGCCTATATCCTGATGAAAAGCTAATTTGACAAAAGTCAAGTAAATAGCGATCGCTCCACCGGAAAGCATGGAAATCAAGCCCCACAGCCCAAAAACGTGCATTGGACGAGTGAGGAACTTTTTCATAAACAAAATAGTTAACAAATCCATCAACACCCGGAAAGTACGTGATAATCCATACTTACTCTGACCAAAGCGGCGGGCGTGATGGCGTACCGGAATTTCGGTAATTCTTGCTCCTTCAATGTACGCCAAAGCTGGTAAAAATCGGTGCAGTTCACCATAAAGGTTCATATCTGCGACCAATTCAGCACGATAAGCCTTAAGCGAACAACCATAATCATGAATATTCACGCTAGTAGTCCGTCTAATTAACCAGTTGGCAATTTTGGAAGGAAGTAACCGCTTCAAAGCACCATCTTGACGGTTTTTCCGCCAACCGCTGACCAAATCGTAACCTTCTTCCAACTTTGCCAGCAGCATCGGTATATCTACTGGGTCATTTTGCAAGTCAGCATCTAAAGTGACAATCGCTTTACCTAAAGCATGATTAAATCCAGCAGACATTGCTGCCGTTTGACCGTAATTGCGTCGCAGAATTACCGCTTTTAAATCGTTGCGTGTTTGCGCTTCTCTTCTGAGAAAGTCCGCACTCCCATCAGAAGAACCGTCATCCACACAAATGATCTCATAACTTAACTCACTTGCAGTTAAAGTGGAAGCGATCGCCTCCAACAAATGCGGTATTGACTCAACCTCATTATATATTGGCACCACAACCGAAACATCAGGAACAACCGACGACATCGCCCCATTTTGTTCAGTCATCCTTTGCGAAATCAACCCACCCCTCATATTCCTTAGCGTCCTTGGCGTCTTTGCGGTTCGTAACTCTTCACAACCCTACCAGCACCTCGCAATTGTTGATAATATGACTGACTAACCACGTCTCCCTGTTCCGTCAAACAGTCAATTGCAATACCATTTCGTCCCTTCTCTTTTCCAGAACTATGGATGTAGTAATTATCCGCCAAATAAAGTCCGACATGAGTCGCTTTTTGGGGAGTGCCAAAAAATACCAAATCACCCGCCTCTAGTTCTGCTGTACTAATTTGCTGAGTGAATTCTTCCTGCTGATAAGCGTCTCTAGGTAGCCAAATACCCACCGAAGCAAAAGCTGCCTGCATTAACCCCGAACAGTCGTAGTTTGGCGCTACCGTACCACCCCAGAGGTAATAATTTGCTTGTTGCATCGCTTTTTGCGTAAAAACAATCACCTCGGCGAGCAGTTTTTTTATCTGAGATTGAGAAAAAGCAGTAGCTTCATAAGGTAGAGTAGCAGATTGTAATAAACTCAAATCTGTCGGCGATACCCATCCTGGATAATCATCCTCACACAAACAGACCTGTAAAGACGCGACCGGTCGCGTCTCTACATTTGATGTTATCCGCAAATGTCGCCCTACTGCGGCTTGAGTTGCCAAGCGCGTACATTCAGGAGAATCATATAAGTTTAGGTCAGCAAGACACTGATACTCGTCAGATTTTAGATTAAAGGACATTCTTCAAGAACAATGATTTTTTTTAATCAAGACGAACAACTAGAAAATCTTGGGTTAGGCATTTTAGAGGCAACTTGGGCACAATTTCCCACTTTAGCCCGTAACCAAATTGCTCTGACTTGGATTGTCTACGATCCGCCGATACTTGTAAATACTGGTGGTGCTTTAACTCCAAATGCTTTTTGGAACCATTCTGTACGTGGTTTTACTTATCGTGGCGTTGAGCGAATTTATCCTGCGAGTGTGGTAAAGCTGTTTTACATGGTAGCGGTAAACGAATGGCTGGAAAAGCAAATGCTTCAAACTTCCAAGGAATTGGAAAGAGCCACGCGAGATATGATAGTTGATTCTAGCAATGATGGTACCAGCTTGGTTATAGATATGCTGAGTGGAACTACTTCCGGACCCGAATTATCGGCAGGACCATTTGAAACTTGGAAGCATCAGCGCAATATTGTTAACCGCTATATCAAGTCTTTGGGGTGGGAAGAATTAGAGACAATTAACGTTTGCCAAAAAACTTGGGGTGATGGTCCTTATGGACGCGAACGGGCATTTTATGGAGAAATGCTGGAGAATCGCAACATGCTAACAACAAATGCCACCGCCAGATTATTGCATAGTATCGTTGGTGGAGTGGCAGTGTCTAGTGGGCGATCGCAAGCAATGATGGCTTTACTCAAACGCAGTCTCAAGCCCGAAGATTTACCAACAGATGTTGAAGAAGACCAAATTACAGGCTTTTTAGGTAGTGGACTTCCCGAAAACGCGCAAATTTGGTCAAAAGCGGGTTGGACAAGTCAAGTTCGTCACGACGCAGCTTACATCGAGTTACAAGATTTGCGTCCCTATCTTTTAGTAGTATTTACAGAAGGCAAAGCACACGCAAAAAGCCGCGATATTTTGCCCTTTATTTCCCAACAGTTTGCTTTATCAATTAGCAATTTAGCATAGCCTCGTAGGGGTGGGGTCTCCCCGCCCTTACTAAAAAGTTTATATAAATGAACTTGAGTCAAACTTTTCATCACCTATAACAACATTTTCAATTGCGTAGACGCTCTTAGCGGTGAAGCAGCGCTGCGGGAGGGGAGCCACTGCGTTGGACGGGTTCCCCGGCAGACGCGCATGTGGCGTTTTCCCTCGTGCCGGCTCTGCACCAAGCCGTTCGCGCAGCGTCTCCGTCAGGAGAAGGGCTTGTCGTAGACATCGCTCTTCATCTTGATCAATACTATTTCTCAATAAGCAGTTGAGAGTATTACCATGACCATTCGTCTAACCGATACAGACTTTGGTGAATTGTCTAACTATGTGCAGCTTAATGACTGTCAGGGAAAAGTAGAATTGTCTACTTGGTTTGGTCAAAGCAGCAGTCACTGGACTTTTCTTCGCCATAACCTTGAGCTAGCAATCCATGAAAGCGAGTATTCTGAAGCAGTGATTGTTGAAGGTGAACACGATGATTTGCCTTTTCTGACATCTAAATTTTTTCTGTCTGGTGGTATGAGAACCACTACGCCAAATGTGCCTGGTGTAAGTGACGATTACGAAGAAGTTGCAGGCTACAACTACTTATTTTACTTGCCTGATATTCGGGAGTTTGAGCATTTTGCTGCGAACCACCGCAAGCAGTGTATTAGCATTTATTGGTATCCTGATTTACTTTCTAGTTTCCAGGAAAGCTTTGAGGAATTGCCTGTTTTGCTCCAGCAGTTGATAGAAAATCCCACAAAGCAGCGGTTTCATCAGCCGTTAGGAGCCATCACACCTGCAATGCGGCTGGTACTTCAGCAAATATTGCAGTGTCCGTTCCGAGAAACACTCAGACAAATGTATTTAGAAGCAAAGGTGTTGGAACTACTAGTACTTCAGATTGCTCAGTGGGGGGAAAATAATCTCTTATTGCAGCGATCGCTCTTTTTTCGTCCCGATGAAATTGAACGTTTACATCACGCTAAAGCCATTCTAAATCAAAAGCTTCAGAATCCACCTTCTCTACTAAATCTAGCCAGACAAATCGGACTCAATGACTTTAAGCTCAAGCGTGGATTTCGAGAAGTTTTTGGCACTACGGTGTGTGGGTATGTGCAATCAAAGCGGCTAGAGCAGGCAAAACAGCTACTCCGAGGCACTAATTTAGCGATCGCAGAAATTGCTTATCAAGTGGGGTATGAAAGCACAAGTCATTTTGGCTACCTGTTTAAGCGGCAATTTGGCATCACTCCTAGAGAATATCGTCAGCACAAAGGCTTGTAGCAAAAGGTAGATCCCGATTCCGATAAAAAAAATCCGGTTTCAGATATATGCAAACATCCAAATTTTCGTATTCTCCTAAATAGAGTTACATAATAATAATTCTCAAATAGTAAGCTCTATTTTCAGAAATACGGTTGGGTGTGTGGAGTTATGAAACTGTTGCGATCGTTTTTTATTTCCTGTTTTCTTATTGCTGTCGTCATACAACCAACTCAGGCAAAGGAAGTTACTAAAATTCCTCGCGTGCAAGAGCTAGACCGTGCAAGAACAGTGAAACAATGGTTGGCTCAGATAGAACAAGACAAGCAAACAAAACAAACTGAAGTTGTGCAAGTTACCTCAGTTAAGGCAAATCCCACTGATAAGGGTGTGGAGGTGATTTTACAGACATCCATTGGTGAACAGTTGCAAATCACTAATCGCAGTACTGGTAATAATTTTATTGCTGATATTCCCAATGCTCAACTGCGTTTACCCAACGGTGATGCGTTCACATTCCGCTCTACTAAACCAATTGCAGGTATTGCTGAGATAACAGTTACTAACTTTGATGCCAATACTATCCGAGTGACAGTTATAGGTGAGGGGAGTGTACCAACAGTCGAATTGTTTGACAGTCCCAACGAGGGTATAATCTTCTCTGTGGCTAGTGCAGCATCCAAAGCGCCAACACAGCAGCCACCGCAAACCCCACCAACTCCCTCTCAACAAAAGCCAGAAAGTCAAACACAGCCAAACCAACCATCTGCACAAGATGATGAACCGATTGAGTTGGTAGTAACGGGTGAACAAGACGGATATAGTGTACCAGATGCATCGACTGCTACAAGAACTGATACCCCAACCCGTGACATTCCCCAGTCGATTCAAGTTATCCCCCAACAAGTCATCAAAGATCAGCAAATTACCCGGATTAGCGATGCTGCACGGAATGTCAGTGGTGTGACTCCGCAAGGGGGCTATGCTGGGGCTACAGATAATTACAACATTCGGGGATTCACAACTTATGACAACTTGAGAAACGGTTTTTACGCTCAGGACAACTTTGTGAATCCGACTAACATTGAGCGGATCGAAGTTCTCAAGGGTCCGGCTTCAGTGCTGTATGGACAGTTTGAGCCGGGAGGTGTGGTGAATTACATTACCAAACAACCACTCAGCGAGCCTTATTACTCCGCTGAATTTACAGCCGGAAGTTTTAGCACTTATCGTCCCTCGATTGATATTTCCGGACCGCTTAACTCAGATAAAACGTTGCTGTACCGTCTGAATGCTGCATACGAGAACTCTGGTAGTTTTATCGATTTTGTCGATCAGGAAGTATTCGCGATCGCACCAGCACTGAGCTACAAAATTGGTGATGCGACAACACTGACCCTGGAGTATGAATATCTCAATGTTGATCGCACCTATTATGATGGTCTTCCGCCCGATCCAAACATTTTCAAAGCTCCGATCGGTCGTTTCCTGGGGGAACCAGGCGATCGTTTCTCCAAAGAGACACACTCTGTATTTCTGAACGTCAATCATCGCTTCAGTGAAAACATCCGGCTCCGCAGTGGCTTTTCCGTTACGCTTGATGATTCTGAGGAGTCAGAGTTTCGACCGAATCGCATTGATTTAGATGGTCGTACCGTGCAGCGAAGGTTTGCCGCAGGTCCGGGTTATTTACAAAACTATTCTCTGCAAAACGATCTAATCGGTAATTTCAGTACCGGTTCCATCCAACATCAAGTTCTTCTGGGGTTGGAGTGGAATAAATATATCTATGGCTACGATTATCTCCGAAGTTCTGTTTCACTGACTCCCAGTATTGATTTATTCAATCCTGTGTATGGCGCTTCCCAGCCACCAGAGTTTGATGAGGGAGCATCAAGGGATCGTTATGACCGCAATACGATCGCCCTTTATCTGCAAGATCAAGTTACATTGCTGCCAAATCTGAAGCTATTGGTGGGCGGCAGGTATGACTTTGTTCACCGCAAAAATCGCTTTCAACCGCTGGATTCTTTCGGTAGAGAACCGATTGATGATGCTACAGTTGAGCGGCTTTATGATGAGGCTTTTTCACCTCGCGTTGGCATTGTTTATCAGCCCCTACCGCCGATTTCAATTTACGCCAGCTACAGCCGCTCGTTTAATCCCAGCTCCTCGCGGACGGTAGATGGAAATCTACTGCCACCAGAGCGCGGTACTCAGTATGAAGTGGGAGTCAAAGCGGAACTGATTAAAGACAGGCTATCCGCTACCTTTGCCGCCTATGATATCACCAAGGAAAATGTCGCTACAACCGATCCCAGTAACTCTGACTATTCCATCGCTATAGGAGAGGTGAAAAGTCGCGGTTTGGAATTTGACCTTTCTGGGCAGATTCTACCAGGCTGGAATGTGATTGCATCCTACTTCGTCAACGATGCTTTTGTAAGTGTAGGTGACGAAAATAACCCTGAAGGCGACTCTCTTGTAAATGCTCCTGGTGCTGGAGGTAGTCTGTGGACAACTTATGAAATTCAAAACGGTGGTATGAGAGGATTAGGGTTTGGTGGGGGAGTATTTTATACAGGCGATCGCGAAGCTCAACTCCCCAACACGTTCAAAATCCCCTCCTATGTGCGTGCTGATGCCACCATTTTTTACAAACGCGATAACTGGAGGGTTGGGCTGAACTTTAAGAATCTTTTTAGTACTCAGTATTACGATTCTCAAGGCTACTATCTGCGTCCTGGTGCGCCGTTGACTGTTCTGGGAACGATTTCCGTGCAGTTTTGACCTTGCAAAGGGAAAGGAGCATCGGGACTTCCCGATGGTGCATCTGAGAGATTAAAGAAGGTAAAAAATCCAACTAGGGAGTACATCGTGAACCGGAAAAAACTACGTGATATCGTTTTTTACCTGCACCAATATATTGGTTTTTTTGTTGGACTGGTGCTGGTTATCGTTGGCTTGACAGGTAGCTTGTTAGTGTTCGAGCAAGATTTTGACCACTTTATGATTGCTCAACAGTATGGAATTATTACGCCCCAACAGGTGCAGTTATCTCCAGAGTCTGTGGTGAATACAATTGAGGCGAAATATGCGGCGCGAGGCGATCTCCATCTTTTTCGGATTTATTTGCCAGATACTCCTTCTTCTCCCTACGTGGGGCAGTTGTCATCAACTGATGAGCAAAGGACAGAAGTTTTTGTCAACCCTTATACAGGCAAAATTATCGGTGAGCGTATATCGGATAAAACTCTAATTGGTATGCTCCTTGAACTGCACTACAGCCTAATGGCAGGCGAAACCGGAACTATAATTGTTGGCATTGCTGCCTTTCTAATGTGTATACTCACCATCACAGGTTTAGTTCTCTGGCCCGGTTGGCGTAAGCTAATTGCAGGCTTCAAAATCAAGCTTGATGCTCATCCCCAAAGGGCGAACTTTGACATTCACAAAGTGGCTGGCATTATCACTGTGGTTTTTTTATTCTTTACTGGCTTTACGGGCTTTTGCTGGAACTTCTACGATTTGACTGAGCCTCTGATCTACGCTGTTACATTCACCCCAAAACCATCCGAGCTAGTATCCAAGCCAATTCCTGGTAAATCGACCTTAAAACTAACACAACAACTGAAAATTGCCGATGCTGCCTTACCAGGTGCTGTTACCAAAAGCATTTATTTTCCCAAGTTACCAGAAGATGCTCTACAAATTCGCATGAAGCTACCGCAGGAAAGTTCAGATTACGGTAATAGTAATGTTTATCTCGACCAGTACAGTGGTGAGGTTTTGCGAGTTGATAATGCTTTAAAGATGCGGTTGGGCGATCGCGTCCTCAATTCTTTTACTCCCCTACACTATGGTACATTTGGTGGCTTACCTACTCGCATTCTCTACGTGTTTGTGGGACTTGCACCACTGATTTTGTTTCTCACTGGCTTTCTAATGTACTGGTATCGGTATTGGACAAAACGTCATACAAAAAATAACATTTATACAACTTCAAATTGACGCTCTATAAATTGGCATTACACCACAATTCACGCATTCATTAAATTACAGAGCGTATTTGCAAGAACTTGGAAGAGTGAAGCTAAAGATTCATAGCGATCGCTTCCACATCTTCTACAGAAAGGGACAAAGCATCAGCCACTTGTTCTCGGTTTAATCCCATACTCAGTAGTCGAGGTACTGCTTGTTGCAGGCGTTGTTGTGCAGCTTGGGCTTGTTGTTGTGCAGCTTGGGCTTGTTGTTCTGCGGCTTGGGCTTGTTGTTGTGCGGCTTGCGATCGTGCCATTAATTCCCCAAATGTCATAAAAGGCTGACCATCTGGATATGAAAGTTGCCACTGTTCACCGGAGACATCAAAATTAATTTGCAGCCGTGGACTCACCCATTTTTCACCAAAATCTACCCAGTCTAAACCATACTCACCCCGTAACCAAACTTGTAGTTCATTATTTGCTGGGTCATATATATAGTATTCTTCGACACCGTATTGACTGTAGAACAGCAACTTACGATCCATTTCTACTGATGTGTTGACTGGGGAGAGAATTTCAAACACTACTTGGGGCGGTTGGTTTCCTTCTTCCCACTGCTTATAAGAAGATCGACGACCTTTGGGACGATTAAGGGCAACCATTACATCGGGTGCATATTTAATCTTGTTGTTGCCTTCGATGGGATACCAGAACAAATCACCAGCGATGAAAACATTGGGATTATCTGCAAAGAGAATATCTAAATTACCTTTAATTAGTACGATAATTTCAAAGTGTTCTGTATTATTTGCCATCGGCTGACCATCAGATTCAGGATAGAAAATCTCCGAAGGCGCTGAAGATTCAATTTGGGAAACCATCGCTGTTACCTCCACTCGTATTTCTATTTTAGGCGATCGCGCTAATTCGTAACGAAATTTATAACAAAAACTCTGCGTTACTTTGCGCTTACCTCAGCGTCCCTCTGCGTTGAAAAAAGCTATGATTAGCACCTTCACATCCTACCCAATCTCGGAAAAACAAAAATTGTTGCCCAAAATGTAAATATCGGCAAACAAATCAAATGAACTAATAAAACCGATGTCGCTATCCCGAAAACTTGCCCATGAACTCCTATTAATAACGCAGCAGCAAATATGCCAGTAAATATAATATTCCAACGCAAATCTAAGTTAGGTTTACCAATAGCTACTAACAACTGAGAAGCAGCATCCGCAAAAGGTCGAGAAATTGCCGATAAACAAATCATTATCAAAACTGGAATCGCAGGTAGCCACTTTTGACCAAAAACAATTGGCACATAAAAAGGAGCCAAGCTAGCTTGTAATAACACAAAAGGAATAATAATATAGCTAATAGTTTTGAGGCTGCTAAAATAGCGTTTCTTAAACTCAAACCAATCAGAACGAGCCGCACACAAATGAGGTAAAATAGCTGAACTAACGGCATTGATAATACTTAAACTAATGCCTAAACCAGCGTTAAAGCCAAAGAAGTATATACCCAGTTCTTTAATGCCGATGAAGCGTCCAACTATGAGATAATCTAAGTTATTTCTGAGAGTTTTGAGTAAACCAACACCGAGCAAGTTTTTACCAAAGCTGAAAATTTCGCCCCAGTGCTTGGTGGTGAATTTAGAGTGCGATCGCCAATCGTGAAAATAATAGTATATGATTAGCTCCAGCGGTGCCACCAAAAACGCTGGCAGCACAAAAGACCACACACCCATCCCCGCAACCGCTAATATAGCAGAAAATATACTTGCAAACGAGTTTTGTAAGCTGTCAGTTACAGCGATAATTTTTAAGCGATTTTCTCTTTGAATTAAAGTCTTTTGGATAGCCGAGACGGGCCAAATTAAATAAACAAGTCCTGATACAATAATTGGCAAAAGAATCTGATTATTTTTATAAAACCAAGAAATCGGAAAAGCGGCAAGACTCTGGATGAAAAATAAACTAATAAAAATCATCCAGTTTAACCAGTATGCAGAATTGCATAAAACCTCTAATTCTTTTTCTTCAGCTTGAATAATTTTTGCGCCAATACCGACGTTAGTAAACGTCAAGGTAAACTCCCGAACTGTCATCACAATTGCCCCTAAACCGTAGTCGTAAGGAGTCAAAAAACGAGCAATGATGACTACCAATCCTAAACGCAAGACTCTGTAGACGATTTCTGTTATACCTAGCCAGCTAAGATTGCGTAGAAACTGGCTAGACAGTTTTTCTTGAAGTCGATTAATTAATGAGTCAAGAAAATTCGGTTTCTGTAGATGCCGCTTATTAATGAATGTCATATTCTAGTACATGAAAGCAGAGGATATTATTCAGGACTTACGCATAATTATGGAAAAACGAACCGCAGAGTACACAGAGAAGCCAGCGCGTTGCGGAGCCAGTGCTGTGCGGAGGTTCCCTCCGTTGAGGCACCTGGCGTTGGGGTTCCCCCCGTTGTAGCGACTGGCGCAACACAGAGGAATAAGAGTTTGGGAGGTCTAACAGCGCTCATTCCTGTTATCCCAATCGTAGTGAGCGCTACTCTACGGGAAAGCTCCGCGCTTCAGCGCTCAGGCAAAAACTTTTAAGGGCTGAAGCCCTTACTAAAGTATTAATGTTCAACGGTGTTAGCAACCGTACCTAAAATGGAAACACGAGAAGATTTTAATTCTTCTAATGCTTGTTTCAAAGTAGGACGAAGTGCTTTACCTAATCCAGTAACTAACACAATTCCATCTACTTGCGAAAGCAAAACATTGGTATCGAGACGACCTAAAAGATGTGGTGTATCGTACACAACTAAGTCGTAACTTGTTTGCGATCTATCGATAAAAGTCTGCATTGTTAATGAAGACAAAAGCTTTGTTGGGTTAACAGGTATTCTCCCAGCAGTCAAGATAAACAAATTATCGTCTGAAGGTGATTGCTGAATTACTTTGCTGATATCTATACCGTCAGAAAGTACTTCACTCAATCCTTGATTGTTTAATAAACCGAATCTCAGATGTATTTGCGGATGGCGTAAATCTCCATCTACTAATAATACTCGCGCTCCGGCTTCTGCCGCCATCTGTGCTAAATATGCCGCCACTGTGGTTTTACCTTCAGAAGATGTTGCGGAAGTGATAGCAATTGAGCGAATAGAAGCCTCCATTTTATAAGATTGAACTTTCGTATAAAATGAGCAAAATGCTTCTATAAACTGAGCCGATCTGTATTGTACAGATTTAGCATAATTATCTAGTTCGCGTTCCGGATTATGTTTTTTAGTTAACTGAACTACATCACCTGCACGCGCCAATTTTTTCAGATCTTTATGGAAAGGAATTACCCCCAACAAAGGCAATTGAGTTGTTTGTTTTATCTCGTCACCATCGTGATAGACATTTTCTAAATTATCGAGAACAAAAGCAACTAAAATGCCTAAAAGGATACCTGCAACTCCTCCTAAAAGTATGTTACTTGCACCGCTTGGTGAAACGGGCATTAATTGACCGGTTTTGTTACGCGGTAATGTGGGAGGCATAATTAGTTCCCAAGGAACTTCTTGTTGTGCAGCATCTACGCGCAATGCTTCTTGGCGATTTAAAAGCTGATTCAGTGTATCAGTAGCTGCTTGCAATTCTCGTTGCATATTAGCGTACTGACGTGAAAGTACTGGATATTCAAGAATTTGTTGATTTAATTTAACTTGAGCCGCATTTGTAGCTGATAAACTGGCTTCGAGTGATTTAACTTGGTTAGTATTATTAGCTAGTTGTTGGATAAGTTCGCGGCGAACAGAATTTTGAAAACCGCCTACTTGCGATGAATTTAATTCGACATCGGGTGCGTTATTTCCTAATGTTAATTGTGCTTCTTTATTCAATAAAGGTAATAGTTTTTCTCGTTGTTCGCGCAAAAGCCTGATTGTCGGACTTTCATCTTTAAAACGAACTGATTCTGTAGCAATCTTGGCTTCTATATCGCGGATGCGATTGAGTATCTGTTGATATTGAGGTGATTCACTCAAAGCTGAGGCAGCGATCGCTTCATTTTGTGGCATTCCCAACTGACCTTGCAAAGAAAGATACAGTGATTTTGCCTCAGCCAATTTTTTCTCAGTTTCTAACTTCGTCGCTTGCAGTTCATCACGTCTTTTTAACAGTTGTTCCCCTTGTAATTGCGGGTTAAACAAGTCATGTTGCTGCTGAAAAAATTGTAGTTGACCTTGCAGCGCATTTACCCGATACCGCAATTTTGGCAATTGTTCATCAACAAATTTGATTCCCTGACGTAAATTCGTCTGCTGTTGTTCTTGACTATACTTTCGATAAGCTTGCGATATCCGATCCAAGACAATCTGAACTTTTTGCGGATCGGAATCACGATAGCGAACCTCGATGATTCGAGATTCATCTTTACCTTTTGCCATCCGGTTAACATACAGTGTACCTTCTCGCCCGCTAGCTAGCTTACCAGATACATCATTGCCAACCAAGCGATCGTAGCTAATTTCTGGATATTGTTTTTGCAGTTCTTGAATTACCGGATTTATCAGCTTCGGACTTTTCAAAACCTCCATTAAAGCCTGATAATCCAACGCAGTAGTATTTTGTCTGCTGATTTCGTTGACATTTTGCTGCAACGTTTGCGAAAGCAAAATCAGTAACTCATTATCAGAAGTTTTTAACGGTTCAACTAATAGTTGAAACTTCCCTTCATACTTGGGAATACGAGTTGCACTCCAGCCAATTGTTCCTGTTGTAACGATAACTGCCACACTAGCAATTACAGCTACCCTGCGGCGTAAAACTGTAACAATTTGACTCAAACCTTGATTGTTTTCATTGCCTTCAGGTTTTTTCCAAAACCCATAAGATTCTCTTGACGATGAATTGGAATTTTTCAGTTCCTGCAAATCTTCTTCCTTAATTGGCATCTGCGTTCCCATGCAAAACTGTTGAGGATATCAATTTGATAATTCTCTTTCGGAAAACTTAATTTTTTTTCCAACCGAGGTAGACAGATAATTTGGATAGCTACCAATAGCTAATGTTGCGATTGCCAAAACCTAGATTGGATTGTTGAGAAAAAGAGCGAACAGTCAACGTAAAGTTATATTGTAGACTTTATATCTTGGATTAATTATGTCTCAATAAATCGATTTTGGAGAATGAGAGACATGATACTTACCAAAATTTTTCCAAGTCTAGATATCCTCAACATATCCTGTTAACAGAATAATGCACTGCGCTTAGTCAAAATTTCATCAAAAAATATTCTTGATGAAGATTAAGTAAAGTTAATCCTAAAATTCTTTATTCCAAGTTAAATTTGGGGACAGAGCCGCGTCAAATCTTAACCAGGATAGTATTTTCTCAGTTCTACCGCTCTTCAAATCGCCAATGCTAGTAATTACAGGTTAATGCATTGATTTAGAGCTGACTAGAAATTTGTACAGATGGTATTCCGGATTAGCTATTGATAACATCTGCGTGCTGACTTGTTAATTAAATAACTTTATCGGCAATTTTGGCTTGGCTACTCATGCTATTAAAAGGGACTTTTTTCGTCTCAGTAATTTCCTTTTAATAGCAGTACTAAAGTGGAAAAATCGAGTTGTGATGCTTAGATTTACAAGGCTAGTTGAAAAGGCATTTGTTGTATTTTCTCTTTTTCTTTCAACAGCTGCCTTGATACCAGTGCTATTAGAAAGTCCAGATGGTAGTATTCCCCAAGACCCTTATAGTCCCTTACTTTTCATGGGGATTTATATGGTGACTTTGCTTTTGCTTGCGACACTACGGAAGAGTTTTCTACTAATTGCACAAAAGGACTTTTTAATTTGGGTACTGGTAGGAATTGCATTAGCATCAGCAATTTGGACTGTAGCACCAGATATTACCCTACGCCGCAGTTTATTGTTGTTAGGAACAACTCTATTTGGAATATACTTAGCTATGCGCTACAGCTTGCGAGAGCAACTACAGTTATTAAGTTGGGCGCTAGGTTTGGTAATTTTACTTAGTATTGTGTTTGCCATAGGATTGCCATCTTACGGTTTAATGAGCATTCAAGAGGGAGGCGTTCACGCAGGTGCTTGGCGGGGTATAATGTCGCACAAAAACCTCTTGGGACGGTTGATGGTTTTGAGCAGTATGGTGTTTTTATTTGTAGCAAATTCTGATTCAATTGCTAACAGTAAATACCGCTGGTTGCCGTGGATTGGCTATGTTCTTTCCATTGTTTTAATAGTTCGTTCAACATCCAAAACAGCTTTAGTTGTGTTTGTAGTGTTGATGCTAATTATGCCGCTATATAGAACTTGGCGGCGTAATTTCAACCAACTAGTCCCGATAGCGATCGCTCTCATTCTAGTAATCGGAAGTGCAACTATTTTGTTTGTCGAAAACTTACCCTTCATCACCAGTGCATTAGGGAGAGATTTGACATTAACAGGACGCACCGAGTTATGGAGCGTAATGCTTGAACTCATTCAAGAACGACCTTTATTAGGTTACGGATTCAATGGCTTTTGGAGAGATTGGGATAGCGATGTCACTGCCTATCTTTGGCGTACACTTCAATGGGAATGTCCCTACGGTCATAACGGCTTCATGGATTTATTAGCCGAATTAGGTATATCCGGATTAGCTGTATTTTTATTGAGTTTAACAACAGCTTATATCCAAGGAGTACGCTGGTTAAGAATTACCAAAAACGTAGAAGGACTGTGGACATTAATGTATCTAAGCTTTTTGGTAATTTATAACATCAGCGAAAGTACCCTTTTAGCTACTAACAGCATCTTTTGGATTCTATATGTGTCCACAATTTTTTCAATGGCTATAGAGTCAGAACAAGCTCAAATTTACAGCTATGCGGCAGTAATGGCACAAGAAAAAGAGCCAAACTTTAGATAAGGAGAAAGAATGCTAATTTCAGTATGCGTAGCAAGTTATAAACGTCCTGAAGGATTAAACCGCTTGCTAACTGGTTTAAATCAGCTCACTTTTAATAAGTGTGAAACACCAGAAATAGAAGTAATTATTGTTGATAACGATGTCACTGGTTCAGCGAGTAAAGTTTGCACAAGTCAACTGCTTAAATTCAAATGGAAAATGAAATATTCCATTGAACGACAGCGGGGTATTTCCTATGCGAGAAATAAAGCGATCGCCTGCGTTAACAAAAATGCAAACTTCATCGCTTTCATAGATGATGACGAAGTTCCCCACCCATCTTGGCTAGATGAACTTTTATTCGTTCAGCAAACACATAATGCAGACGTAGTAACCGGACCCGCATTACCGCACTTTATCAAATCAGACGTACCTAACTGGATTATCCAAGGAAAATTTTTTGACCCACAACGTTATCCCACAGGACATCAACTTAAAGTTGCATTTACCAACAACGTCCTAATTCGCTCCTCAATTTTGCACAACATAGATAAAATTTTCGACGAGCGTTTTGCACTCAGCGGCGGCGAAGATTCCCACTTTTTCATGCGCCTTCACCGCGCAGGATATAAACTAATATGGGCAGACCAAGCCTTAGTTTACGAGTGGATACCCGAAAGCCGTACCAACATCAAATGGATACTCCAACGCGGTTATTTAGGTTGGAGCAGACACAGCTTTTGCGAACGCGAACTTTACCCTTCAATAATCCTACTCGCCATCCGCATCACCAAAGGAATCGCATTAATAGCTCAAGGATTATGCTTCATCCTTCCCTCCCTTTTCTTCGGACAGCATCAATTTATTAAAGCATTATTACGTATTTACAAAGGCGTAGGAACCCTAGCAGGTATCGCCGGAATGCGCTACCAAGCCTACAAAATAACTCAAGGAATATAACCGAATCTAACCCTTCAAAATAGATTCTCTCCCCCTCTTCCTCTGCGCCCTCTGCGCCTCTGCGGTTCGTTAAACAGGTGCATCCACGTAGTAAGCGTTTCAACGCTTATTTAAGCACTCTTCGTGCTTACTACCTAAAAACTCCAAACTTACCTAATGAAAATATTATACTTAACAACCGTCCTTCCTAGTAAAAAAACAACAGGCGGTGAAATTGCATCACAATCATTTATTGACGCTCTTCAACATAACGGACATGAAGTCTTAATCCTAGGATATCAACGCCCAAGCAGTATTTTCCAACCAAAACACAATGAAATACCCATCGCCCAAAGACACATAGAAACCGACAAATCCCGACTTTATCCTATGCTTTGGATGAGCTTAGGACTATTAAAAAATCTTCCCTACTCCTCAGCCAAATATTATTCTCAAAAATACATCAATCAACTCAAAATTTTAAAACAAGAAAAATTTGACATTTTCATAATAGATCATGCCCAAATCGGCTGGTTAGCACCTTTCATTAACAATAAAGCAAAAATTATATTTATCGCTCATAACATTGAACATGAAATATATCTAGCGCAATTAAAAAACTCTCAAAGCCAGATATCACAACATATATATCAGCGAGAAACTGACCTCATCAAAGATATGGAAGATAATTTGGCGAAAACAGCTACACAAGTTTGGACATTTACAGAATATGATGCTAGCTACTTTCTAGACATCAATAAAACAACGAAAATTTTTCATCTACCTTCTAGCTTTAAAATATCACCACATCAACCTACAATCAAAAAGTTTGATATAGGTATTATCGGTTCTTGGACATGGAAAGCTAATAAATTAGGACTTAATTGGTTTTTAGAAAAAGTTTATCCGCACCTACCCACAAATCTATCAATTCATATTGCTGGATTAGGTGCCGAATGGTTGCGCGGACAGTATCCTAATATCAATTATTGCGGTTTTGTCCCCAGTGTCCAAACATTTATGGCACAGGCAAAAGTATTAGCAATTCCCTCTATTAGTGGGGGTGGGGTACAGATAAAAACTGTGGATGCGATCGCTTCCGGTTCTCCTTTAGTAGCAACACCTACTGCATTACGTGGCATATCTGAATATCCCTCTTCAGTTATAGTTGCCGAAAAACCAGAAGAATTCGCTCTTTATTTGGTTCAATTATTAACTTTAAACACAATACCAGATATTTGTGCCGAGGCGATCGCCTGGTCAGAAAACCGCCACTCACAATTTTTTGCGGATATTACTTATGCCCTCAATAATCTTTAATACATTACCAATATATCAATGCAACGACTCAAATCAATACTACAGAGAAGCTTCACAGCAAAAATTGCCATTGGCTTCATCTTAGTTTTACTGTCTACAAATCTCTACCTTTTTTCGCCACAGTTCCCCAGCAGCACAGAAGCCGCAGCTACTAATATTATCTTGCCTTTATCCACTCGCGGTTCTCAGATTGTTGATGCTAAAGGTAAAATTGTCATGCTGCGCGGCATCAACTGGTTTGGTATAGAAATTAACACACATGCACCTCATGGTCTTTGGAGCAGAGACTATAAAGACATGCTCGCTCAAATTAAAAGTTTGGGCTACAACTTCATCCGCTTACCTTATTCCGTAGAAGCACTGCGTTCTCAAAACATCAGCGGTATCAACTTTTCTATCGATGCAAATAAAGATTTGCAAGGCAAAACCCCCCTTCAAGTCATGGATTTAGTAATTCAAGAAGCTCAACGCCAAGGGTTGCTGATTCTGTTAGACAGTCACTGTCTGAAAGATGACCGAATTTCCGAATTATGGTATGGAGACGGATTCACTGAGAAAGACTGGATTGACACTTGGAAGATGCTGGCAAATCGTTACAAAAAATACACCAACATCATCGGAGCAGATTTGAAAAACGAACCCCACGGTAGTGCTAGTTGGGGAACTGACAACCAAGCTACAGACTGGCGATTAGCTGCACAGCGGGCAGGAAATCAAATTCTCAGCATAAACCCAAATTGGCTAATTCTCGTTGAAGGAATAGAGAAAAATGTGCCCGGTCAAAAACAGTCAAATTACTTTTGGGGTGCAAATCTCGAAGGTGTCCGCAAATATCCAGTGCGTCTGAAAGTAGCCAAAAAGCTAGTATATTCTCCTCACGAATACGGTGGTTCTAATGTGTCCTGGTTTGCAAATCCCATATTCCCCGCAAATCTTTATCAACGCTGGGAAACTGGATTTAATTATATTGCCACTCAGCGTATCGCCCCAATTTTAATTGGTGAATTTGGCGGATATTTTGTAGATAACAAATCAAAAGAAGGAATTTGGCAACGCTTTCTTGTCGATTACATTGCTAAGAAAAAGTTGAGTTTTGCTTATTGGTGTTGGAATCCCAATAGTAAAGGTACTGGCGGCATTCTCCTAGATGACTGGCAAAATATAAACGCTCCCAAACAAAAGCTTTTAAATAAATTATTGAAATAAACTTCTCCCAAACCCTTGATTTTACACTCTTCCTTTGCGTCTCCGCGCCTTTGCGTGAGGTAAATTTTAACATGTCAAAAAATACCAAACCCCGAATTTTAATTGTCTCGATGAGAAACTTGCATTCTCAAGCTTTTCGCTCTGCCGAGTATGAATTTGAAGATGTAATTTGTACTTTTGATTATGCTGATATGCTGACACCTGAGTTCGCTTCTGGTTTCTCTCCGCAAATAAATAAAAAGTTAGCAAATTACGCGGCATTAACTGTAGGTAACGGCAAGCTTCTCAAATCAGGTTGTCGGACATCAACTGTAGATAAAGAATATGATTTATTATTTTTTATCTGCCAGCACTTTTGGGATATTACCTGTATAAATTCAATAAAACAATGGCGAGAAAAGAGTCATAAAGCTGTTTTATGGATAGATGAAATATGGGCTAAAGAAGTTTTGGAACATAAGACTAAGCTTTGTCTGGAACTTGTCAAAGATTTTGATTATATTTTCACGACTCAAGCCAAGAGTGTTGATGCGATCGCTAATCTACTTCAGCGTCCTTGTTACTCTCTACCTTATGCCGTCGATGCTATCAAATTTTGCCCCTATCCGCATCAACCTCAAAGAAATATTGATGTCTATAGCATCGGTCGTCGTTCACCAATAGTACACAAAGCTTTAATAGAACTAGCAGAAGACAATTTTTTATATTTATATGACACTCTCAAAGGTCTGCAAATGATTAACTATAAAGAACATCGAACTTTATATATTAATCTAATTAAAAGAAGCCGTTATTTTATCGCTAATAAAGCCAAATTTGACAGCGTTAATCAAACAGATAATCAAGAAGAATTAGGTTCTCGCTTTTTTGAAGGAGCAGCAGGAGGAGCAGTAATGATTGGAACACCTCCAATTTGTGAAGCTTATACCACATACTTGAATTGGCAAGATGCAGTAATTGAAATACCCTACAATGCCGTTAATATAGCTGATATCATAGCAGAACTTGACGCACAGCCCGAACGCATAAAGAGAATACGTCAAGACAATATTATTAACTCATTATTACGCCACGACTGGGTATATCGCTGGAGCCAAATCTTAGATAAAGTCGGACTCGAACAAACACCAGAAATGTTATCTAGACAAGCCGATTTAAATAATTTAGCCAAGTTAGTAATAAAAGCATAAACGAGCAAAAACAACTACTTTATGTGAAAATTGTCTTATAATCCCGGTTTCTTCAAGAAACCGGGATTCTCGTTTTTCATGATTTAGGACTGCTATAACCTCACCCTTCCAGGGTATAGGTGCTATATATAAAATCTACCTCCACTAATTACAATCTGTCAACAATTTCCCAAATTATGCTATCATCCTTACGGTCTTTTTTCCGAAAAAACTTGAATTTTTGTTTCAAAAGTAGTAGAAAGAAAACAACATCATCTACTAAATATCTTTTCCACAATCTTTTAGGTTCACATAATAATCTAAACAACCATTCTAATCCTACTTCACTCATCCATTTAGGCGCTCTTTTCACATTGTCTGCTTCAAAATCGATAGTTGCCCCTAATGCCATAAATATTTTGATAAATGGCAAACTATCTTTGTACTTGTATATCCACTTTTCTTGTTTTGGAGCACCGACTCCTACCACCAGAACTGTAGCACGCGAATTATTAATCATGTCAATTATGTTTTGACATTCCTCTACGTCATGTTCAAACCCAAAAGGCGGAGAATATGTAGCAATAACCATATTTCTGCCGATTTTTTGATTTATCTTATTTTGTGCGGTAAAAGCTACTCCTTTACCTGCTCCTAAAAGAAAAATCTTTATTTCTTCATTTTTCTTATGGTAATTGTAGAACGCAGGAAATAAGTCTGAGCCGGAGATTTTTTCTTTGATTGGTGTTCCGAGAAATATTGAAGCATAAATCAGGATTTTACTGTCACAAAGGTTATAATCACTAATGCTGTATGCTTGCAAAAATTCCGGGTCTTTTTCGAGTTTGATGAGATGATCGACATTGGGCGTAAATACTACCCCCGATTGTAAGTTTTCTAAAAACTCTCTCTTTGACAAATTGTCAAATTCCAAGTTCAGAATTTTAACTTTCTTCATGGTAGCGCCCAGTACGTGATAACTAAGTTTCAACTTGTTTACAAAAAAAACAATATACAGTGAAGCGTGAGGAGAAGTTTCAAGATTCAATATTGTTCTTTCAATGTTCAGGATTTTCTGGGTCTAGACATTTGTCATCAGATATGAATACAGTAAATTGGCAATACATGAAAGCCATTTAGTAGCAGTTACATCAATTGTGGATAAACATTCCTGACGGGGCGATATCGCGCCAATCATGCTTTCTTTACATGGGGAAACAATCATGCAAAGTTGCCTGACCTCGAATCTGCTTTATCTACGCCCTTAATTATCACGAACAAAACTAGAACATTTAACCACACAATCTGTAATGTGAGAAACTAATTCAAAACCAAGTAAGTTGAGGAGCAATATAATTTTGGTTTTGATTTACCAAATTTTTGCCGGAGATAAAATTTAAGCTGACAGGAAATTTTATCACGACTTCAATTTGATAATAACTCATAGCTTAACATAAAAGATAAAAAGATAATAGTAGCTTCACCTATTTTTCATGAAAAAAATATGAAGTTCAGTCGGTATAAAGTCAAGAAAAGCCGGAAATTTCTGGAATTCATCTGTTTTTACTTGCAGAAGTTAGGCGATCGCTCCGGGTAAAAAATTTGTAAAGCAGAGTCCAGAGACTGGGATAGTCGATTAATGTAAAAACTACTGTAATGCAATTTTTGTTGGGGAGGCTGTGCAAAGCAAAAACAACTGCTGCATCAGCACTGTTGCACTTTCATGCGGAGGCATCACCATTCTCAACTGCCGTAGAGACTGGAGAGAGCGTGGAACGTCTCTACTCCCCATTTTCATAGGAATAAGTATAGTTAATTTTTGTCAACCGTTAAATTCAGGATATATTACTTGATTTAATGGTGTCAAATATTAAGTACTTTCCACCCAATTAAGTATGTGTGAATTGATTTTTTGGTGTTAAATTTTGAATATTGCCAGAAGTTGACTCAAAACAACTAAACCCTTATCTACTTTGGCAATATTCTTAGAGGAGTGAATGTGAGTAATATTTTTCTTCGTAAACGTGTTTTTTGCCTGACCAGTGTAACTGTAGCAGTTCTAGGTAGCGGCTTATCTGCTGTTGCTCAAACAGTACCAGCGGTTCAACAATCAACTCAGCTATCCACAACTGAAGTGTCTGTTGACCAAACGAGTGCTGGGGTAGAGACTCAAAGCCAAAACTTCTCTACTGTATCAGAAGGCAATCCAGTTTTGGTATCAGATTCTACAACTTGGCAACAGTTCCCAGGCATCAATACAGAGGAAACTGCTAATCGAATAGTCACGCCTGTTCCCGGAACAACGTCAACCTCATCTGCGGCACTAACTGCTCAATACCCGCAAGCGCAATTTCAAGCATCTTTACCAAAATCTAATTCTCAGGTGGCACAAGCGGATATTGATCCGGGTAGACCTACCCGTGGTGGCAGTAGCTATGTTGGTATCGCTGCCAACATTGGTATAAGTGGCGGTGATTCCGCTGTGGGCGACGGCAATTTTATGGTGATTAGCAAAATAGGATTGTCAAATGCCATATCAGTGCGACCGTCGGCTGTGATTGGCGACAATACTGCTTTTTTGATTCCTGTTACTTACGACTTTTCCTTCCAGCAGGCATCAGATCCATTTAGCGAACCATTACCGATCGCTCCTTATGTTGGGGCTGGTGCAGCGATTAATACTGGGGATGACACTCAAGCCGCTTTTTTAGTAACTGGTGGCGTTGATGTGCCTCTAAATGCTCAATTTACGGCAAATGCTGCTGTAAATGCCGCATTTTTTGATGAAACCGACATCGGATTGTCGATTGGAGTTGGTTACAACTTCGGTCGCTTCTAAATCTAATAGGTAATTGGGCAATGGGCAATGGGCAATGGGCATTGGGAATAAAGCCAAATCTATGAACCCATGCCCTATGCCCTATGCCCTATGCCCTATGCCCCATGCCCAATTACCCATTACCCAATTTTTACTTAGGGCTAACTTTATCTATCGTCTTAATTTTACCGTCGTCGCCAACTGTCCAAACATCGTAAACACCGACCACATCGCCATTTTGGTCAATATCTACGTTTCCACTGGCTCCCTGAAAGTTAATTTTCTTACCTTCTTTAAGTAACTTCAGTCCCTCGCAGACATCAGCAACTTCTGTACCAGGACCATTGGCAACTTCACGGATTTTGCTGGCTATGCCAACCCCTGTATTATCTTTAGCGGATTGCGCTGCCAATGCTAACAAAGCGGCAGCGTCCCAAGCGTGAGCGGTGTATGGTGCTGGTGGAGATCCTTTTTTGGATTGCCAAAGCTTGGCGAAAGCGTCTAATCCTTTACCATTGGAACCAGGTACAGTACCGATCGCTCCACTAACAATATATTTACCATCACCAGCTTTCCCAACTCTATTCGGGAAGGTATCTGACTTGGTGCCATCTGTCAGCATAATCTGTACTCCCTGAGCCAGACCTTGCTGATAAGCAGTTTTTAGTAGTAAACTAGCAGTTTCTTCATAAGCTACGACCAATACTGCATCCGGTTTCCCGGCAAAAGCTGCTTGAGCTTCGGTATCAAAAGTGGTGGCTTTGGGGTCGTAACGAGTGGGACTGTTTTTGTTAACTATTGTTCCACCTGATTTTTCAAAAGCTTGGACAAATGCTTTTTCAAAGCCTACTCCGTAGTCGTTGTTAATTACAACTGTAGAAACTTTTTTGAAACCTTTTTTATTCGCAAGTTGAGCCAAGGCTAATGCTTGGTAGGTATCGGGGGGAGCAGTACGCGCCCAATAACCTTTATAATCTCCTTTGCCTGCTTTTTCGGTAAATACCGGGCTAGTACTACCTGGAGAAATCAACATAACTTTATTGGGTGTAGCGATGGAAACTGCCGCTGTAGAAACGCTGCTGGCAAAAGACCCAACTACACCACCAACTCTATCTACGGTTGCCAATTTTGTCATCCCCGCAGCACCGGCTCTGGGGTCGGTTTGGTCGTCTACGGGCACGAGGGTGACTTTTTCACCGTTCACCCCACCACAAGCATTAACTGTATCCACAAGTAAGGGAATAGCACCCACCATCTGCTGACCGATGGAAGCTAAATCGCCAGTTGAGGGTAACAGCGAACCAATTTTCAGTCCTTTGGCATTACTCGCTGTGGTAGTTGAACTAGCTGGGGCTGTAGTAGCACCACTAGTTGTAGTAGTGGTGCTAGTAGTTGTTGTAGTGGTTTTTGTACAAGCTGCCGCTAAAAAGCCAGATAATAAAGTAGCTAAACTTAGAGCTAAGGCGGAATTGATTTTTTTCATAAATTACCAAAAAATTGGGTCTGAGCTACGTCCTGTAAGAACGGCTTTTCTTGTATTTGTGCTATAATCTTATCGTAAACTTAAACGATAAGATGCTCATCTACGAAGCCAAGTTAGAAGGAACCAAAATACAGTACGAACGGCTCGACCAAGCTATTCGTACTGGTCTTTTTGTGCGGAATTCTATCGTTCGCGCTTGGTTGGATGGGCAAGTTAAAAGTCGGAATGATGCCTACAAATATTGCAAAGTATTAGCTGATAATCCGGAATTTCCTTGGGCGGTAAGATTAAATTCTCAGGCTAGACAAGCCCATGCCGAAAGAGCGTGGGCAAGTATTGAGAGATTCTATCGCAATTGCACTTCCCAAGTTAAAGGGAAGAAGGGGTTTCCTCAGTTTAAAAAACGTGACTGCAGAGCATCGGTGGAGTATAAAGTTAGCGGCTGGAAACTATCGGATGATAGGCGCTATTTAGAATTCACTGATGGATTTAAAGCTGGTGCATTTAAGATGTGGGGAACTAGAAATCTCCACTTTTACCAAATTGAACAAATTAAACGGGTAAGAGTTGTCAGGAGGCATGACGGCTATTACGCACAGTTTTTAATCGATTATAAACGGGAGGAAGATAAAGAATTAACACACAGGCAAGTTGGCTTAGATGTTGGTTTGACCCATTTCTTGACAGATAGCTTTGGAGAAAAAGTAGACAACCCCAGGTTTTTGAGAAAAGATGAGCGAAAAATAAAACGGTTGCAACAGCGCTTGTCTAAAACACAAAAACGTAGCCAAAACAGGACTAAAGCTAAAAATAAATTAGGTAGAGCGCATCTTAAGGTATCACGCAGACGTAACGATTGGGTTTGTAAATTAGCCCAGCGCGTCATCCAGTCTAACGACTTGGTAGCGATTGAAAACCTAAAAGTGCGTAATCTGGTAAAAAATCACTGTCTTGCTAAGTCGATATCAGATGCAGCGTGGTATAGATTTCGAGAATGGTTGGAATATTTTGGTGCTGTTTATGGTGTTCCTGTCATAGCAGTTAACCCAAGTTATACAACTGGTGATTGCTCAAACTGTGGAATAACAGTAGTCAAAACATTAAGCACCAGAACTCACAAATGTCCCCATTGTAATTTTGTTGTAGATAGGGACGAAAACGCCGCTTTAAACATTTTAAAATCGGCTCTAAAAGAATGGGCAAATACGGTGGGGCGCACCGAACTTCAAGTCTCTGGAGAGACTCCCCTCTGCTCGAATGTGGAAACACAGACGAGTAAGGGAACTCGACGAAAGAGAAAGCCTTAGAAGCGATTCTAAGAATCCCCATGCGTTTACGCCGGGGAGAACGTCAATTTCACTCCTCTGATTTGTGGGAGCCTGAAAGCAATATTCTAACTGGATTATCAGGACTCCGGATGATAAATCATATCATCATGCTTAGGGCATCATCCTTGGGGAATAAAAGTATCTGCTCTTAGTCGATAATTTTTACTGGTTCGTAGTAAGCGCTTAAGCGCTTATTTTAGGCACGAAGAGTGCCTACTACGAACCTCAATTCACACTCTTCGGTGTGATTGCAGTTTTAGTTTTGACAGACTGGGAAAACGGAGAGGGAGGGATTCGAACCCTCGGTACGGAGTTGCCTGCCGTACAACAGATTAGCAATCTGCCGCTTTCGACCACTCAGCCACCTCTCCAGGCTCACAAATAGTGATGATATCAGATTTTCAAGGGTGAGTCAAGGGGGATTTGTTATTTGTTATTTGTTAGTGGATAGTGGATAGTTGATGGTTGTTGGGGGTTGGGGGTCAAAAAATACTACGCTCCTACGCTCCCACTATCGACTATCCACTATCCACCAACTATCGACTAAAGTTAGAGGGCTTGCGATCGCAGCCAAGCTACTGGCAAACTGCTTAACTTTTTCCACTGAGCTACGTAGGCGCGTTGACTGAACACGTCATAATCGTTACGTTCAATAACGCTTAAAATGCGACTGTAATGCATCAAAGATGCCCATACAGGCAAGCGGGCATCGGGTGACAAGTAAGATATTCCCTTTTCTGCTTTGATATAATATTGGCGTGCCCTGGCAATTTGAAAACGCATGAGAGAACGCCAGCGCTCATCGACAACACCTTTCAACAAATCTTGCTCAGTGTAGTCAAATCGCGCCAAGTCTTCTTGGGGAATGTAGATTCGTCCTCGCCTTGCGTCTTCACCTACATCGCGGAGGATGTTGGTGAGTTGGTGGGCAATTCCTAAAGTGATCGCTTCTTCGGTGGGAATGTATGTCGGTTTTTGGCGATTCCACGGCGCTGTGTTGGCGTTTGTATCAACTCCCATCACTGCCGTTGACATCAAACCGACGGTGCCTGCTACACGGTAACAGTAAAGATATAACTCTTTAAATGTTTCGTAGCGGCTACGGTATAAGTCCATACCCTGACCGGCAATCATATCCCGAAAGGGTTGAATGTCCATTGAGAAGCGTTGGATGGTATCTACCAAAGCCACATCGAAATTTTCAAAAGGGCAGCCGCTAAAAATAGATTCTAGCTGCTGTTCCCATAAATCTAAAGTTTCCGGCGTAGTCATAGCAGATGCAGGACCATCCACCAGTTCGTCTGTTCGGCGGCACCAAGCGTAAATTGCCCAAATAGCGGGACGCTTTTCCTTACTCACTAACAAAGTACCAAGGTAAAAAGTCGTGGAGTACTTTGCTATGAGTTGGCGACAAAGTTTATAGGACTCATCCACAGAGACCAGCGTTTTCATGCGCGCTTTGGAATCAGGCAGTTGCAGCATTCGTTGCAGGCGGTCGGGTTGGCGTTTGCAGGCTTGAGGAATTTACCTCTGGGTGTACTTCCGAAATCGCCTGCGCTGTAAGCTTACCAGAAAGCACGGCACCTTCCATACTCCCTAAGTAACGTTGCATGGTATAACTACCTGCGAGATAGAAGTTACTTATCGGGGTAACTTGGGTGGGGCGGTATTGTTGGCGACCGGGTATGGCGGTATAAACCGAACGCGGTGTCTTGACGACATGATATTTCAGCAGTTTTGCTGGATTATCTCCCCCCAAGTCGTCAGGAAAGAGTTTTTCCAGTTCGACTAGGGAAGCGCTGACAATTTCTTCATCGGATTTGTCGATCCAATCTTTCGCGGGTGCTAAAACTAGTTCCAGCATTGAGCGATCGCTATTGGCGTATTCGCGGCAGGTGTTGCTCATGTCAGCATAAACGCTGAGAAGAGGCGATCGCGAAAATAATAAGTGATCTATATCTGTCAGTTTCCGATCAAACCACAGATGCAAGTTAATTACCGGCACACCTGACAAACCTTCGAGCTTTTGGAAAAACTCTATTTCCTGCCAAGGTTTAGGTAACATCACTTTCATTACATCTACTGACATTGCCGAAACATACAAGTCAGCGGTGATAATTTCATCTGCTGCCCCATTCAATCCCCGAATCACAAATGCTTTCACAGTACCATCAACGTTTAGCATTATCTCTTTCAGGGGCGCATTTAACCGCACTTCGCCACCACCAGAGGTAATATGATCTACTATCGGCTGACACAATCGCTCGGTAGGAGAACCATCCAAGAAGGCAATTTTAGAGCCGTATCTCTCTTGGAGAAAGCGATTCAGCGCTGTTAGTAGAATTGTCGCAGAAACTTCATCCGGATTGATAAAGGTCAGCGCTTTGGATGCAGCGATAAAAATATCACTATTCACCCGTTCGTCTACACCTTGTCTTCTCAGCCACTCTATGAGAGTGTACTTATCCATGTCTTCAACATACTTCTGACCGCGAACTACGGCTGGGAGTAGCCCTATGGCGAACTTAATTTTTTGCTCCCAAGTCAGCATGTCATTGTTGCGAAGAATCGACATTATCACGTTGAAAGGTGCCGGAATATCCGGAACATCAAAACGTGAAAGCGTTCCCGGCTTTTCTGGCTGATTGAAAATTAGCGTGTGCTGTTTCCATTGCAGCCGGTCTTCAATTCCTAACTCTTTGAATAACTGAAGCATATTCGGGTATGCTCCAAAGAAAGCGTGCAATCCGGTTTCGTACCAGTCGCCGTCTGAGTCTTTCCACGCTGCTACTAGTCCACCCAATACGTTTTGGCTTTCCAAAACAATCGGTGTGTGACCTGCGTCCGTGAGATATTTCGCGCAGGAAAGTCCTGCTAAACCCGCACCAGCGATCGCTACTCGCATTTAACCTTACTTTTCTTCAATATTTCTTAATCGTTTTCTCGTTTTCATTATACGTTGCAATCCGTTACATTTATCATCCCTCGTGCGATCGTCTCTGAAGAGGCAGGGGGGAGGGGGGCTTTCTTGCAGGGAGACAAGGGAGACAAGGGAGACAAGGGGAGCCAGTGCGTTCGGTCAAAAGACTTGAAGCATCTGGCGTGGACAAGGGAGACAAGCAGACAAGGAGGCAGGGGGCACTTTGCACTTTGCATTCTTGAGTTTGTCTCCCCATCTCCCCATCTCCCCATCTCCCCATCTCCCCATCTCCCCATCTCCCCATCCCCCCCTCTCCCCATCCCCCCCTCTCCCCATCCCCCCATCTCCCCATCCCCCCATCTCCCCATCCCCCCATCTCCCCATCCCCCCCTCTCCCCATCCCCCCATCCCCCCTCCCCCTCTCCCCTTTCCCCGCTTGGATTTGCCGATTTTAAATTTTTTATTTAGTTCTTCATTAAAACTTATTTGTCTGAGTTATAAATTATTCAAATTATTCATCCCTGAGTTTTTATGTGATTTTGCTGCACCACAAAAAGATGAAAACCTTGCCCATTCAGCCTTATATCTTCTGGTAACGACAGATTATTAAATAATTTTTTCTGAAAGTATATTTGCTATACCTAAGTTGGAAAAGATGCTAATAGTCTTTAAAAAAAAATTGGTAGCAATTCAAACCATTTTTTTCAAAAACTACTGCAAGTTAATTCATGATTATTATCTCTAAATCACTGATTTATTCAGCAATCATGAGCATTTGCGAGCTTGATAACTTTCCGGCATTGGTAAACAATGCTCTTCGCTTCATAGTATATTTTGCTTCAGTAAATCCTTATTAACATGTATTTTATATATCATTATATCAAATAATTTTAGTATTATTACTGTTGTGAATTAGGTGATACTTATTTATTTTAAGGCTTTTGTTAGAGTTATTCATAACAAATTTAAATCAAAAAGTAGTAATTAATCGACAACATCTCAAAGCTTTATTTACTTATTTGCCAACAAGGGGATAAGATGATTTCTGCTGGGGATCGCTCATTAGCGTGCTTCTAACTAAAAAGAGATTTGTTTTAATTGGCAAAGAATATACAGTTTGATTTTTTTGGATAAAAATTATCTTTGCCAAAACTAGGGTTGCACTTATTATGTATGCGGGTACCTAAAATTTGACTTAACCATGCTATCTTTTGGATTTTTTTGCATTGCATCTTGGATTGGTTCATTTTTGTCGTTGAGCGAAAACTTGCCACCAAGTTTTATGCCAAAGGTTTCTCCGACAAAGGTTTCATCCAATCTAGATAAACTATTAAGTAACAATCGGGAATTTTTGGAGACACCTAAGCAGCGATTAAATGTCTGGAGTACGACGATATTACCTACAAGGTTTTTGAAGATAGATTGGGGTTCTAAAGAATCACCACCAACGAAAGCTAAGTTATCGAATGTTTCGGTAAGCAAAGTAAAGCAAAGTAAAAATCAGTTTTGTAGTTCTCTGCCAGATATTGCATCTGAGAAGATTCCGGTAAAAACAGCAAGTGTTTTGCCGATTCCTCGGTTGATAGAATCAAGCCTGAGTAACCGAGATTTGTTGCCAAATAAAATTTTGCGATCGCTGCAAAATTTCTTCAACTTCTCGACGATAGAGCAAGGTGTAACAACACCAGTAGTAGTTGTTCGTCGCGACCAAGACAACTATGAGGTGTGGGTAAATAACCGTATAGTTGCAACTTTACCCAACGAAATCGAAGCCAAATCAATGCAACAACGTTTAACGCAAGTTGTCAATTTGCCTAGGTTAGATGCTAATCAATTCCGACCGGCATTAGTTGATGGTATACCAGCGTTAATGGCAGGAAATCGCTTTTTGTTTGCAATACAAAAAGAAGTTTCTCACTCCTCTCACCCCAGTGGTGAACTATTAGCGATTGAATGGATTAATAATCTTCGTTCAGCTTTGCAAGCACCTGCTTTATCACTAGTGGAAGGACAGCAAGAAATGTATGGTTTAACACCTTCCAAGAAAAAAATGTTCGGTTTAGCTTCTTGGTATGGTGGTTATTTTCATGGTCGAACAACAGCGAATGGTGAGAAGTACAATCAAAACGAATTAACAGTTGCTCATAAGTCACTTCCTTTTAACACATTCTTGCAGGTGACTAACTTAAAGAATGGCAACTCTGTGATTGTGCGTGTAAACGATCGCGGTCCTTATATTCCACCCAGAAGTCTCGATTTGTCAAGGGAAGCAGCGAGGTGTATCAACAGCGAAACCGCTGGAGTAGTTCCTTATAAAGCCGTGATTTTGGAAAGTAACGAACCGAAAAAGTTCTTGAAAAATTCATCTGTTTCTACCGCAAATCTCAAAAAAAGTAGAAAACTTGCAATAGTTTCAGATTTTTAAGCGGCTATTGTGGGTAAATGGTAATAGGTAATTGGGAATTGGGAATTGGAAATTGGTAATTGGGCATGGGTAATAATTCTTTTTAAGCGTCCAAGCGTTTCTAGTTTCCATTACCTATTACCATAAAAGCTACTGAATGCATTTGAGCAAAGAAACTTCTCTTCGGTCATGCTGCATTTTATAATCGGTTGTAGCAAATTCTATTTGCAAAATTAAACGGTCTTTATGAGTAGGAGTTATTCCTTTATGAAAACAAAGGGGATCTTCCACAAATCCAAAACCAGCTTTGCCACAAATTTTCACTAAAGATTCCTTGCCATAAGAATCAATAATATCTTTATCTGTCTCTCGTTTACGTAGCCAAAGATGTGAAAGTTTCTTCTTATTGTGACTACCACGAACACAGACATGAGGTCCGCTATGCTCATCTACATCAGTCAAATAAAAGAAAAATTTCAAAAAGCGATAATCGTCTATATCGTAGTGAAAAACCTGAGCAGCTTGACTTTGTTGCCGATATGTTATTTTGGTTGAAAAACTCCACCAAAGATTATTTCCTTGATGTACTGGTGAAGCATCTAAATATTTAGCGGCTATTGCTAATAATTTGGGATCGTGTTGTAATTTTTTCATCGCAGGACAAAGCACATCTGTGTTGAAATAACCACCAATTACAAATTGTTTTCCTGACTTAGTTTCTGCTTGTTCCTTATGATGATAATAAAATCCTAGTTCTGGTTTTCTATTACCATAACAAATTGTAGATTTCGCGAATTTAAGTATTTCTTGAACAATCGCTTCAGGGAGATTAATTCCCATATACAATCCGTCAATGTTTAAGCTATTAACAACGTCGTCTACATTTATATCTTCAAAACAAGAGTTAATTTCATTTACAGGTAATGAATATGATTTAGTTGAGCGTTTTGATAAATATATCATTATCGTTCGCCCAATTTTAAATCGAGCAATCTTACGCATTAAAAGCCATTGAGGATTTTTAGTCAATCCTTTGTAATTTTCATAACAAGTATCATAAAATTTGGAAAAAATTCTCTCTAAATACATAAACATTCTCAGATGGAAACAGCAAAATGTACTTCACACAAATTATTTTGCAAAAAAAATACTTAGTACTTGCTTTGGTAAGATTGTGTAATTTGTATCATACCATCCTCATCGATAAAAGTTAATATCGCTACATAAATAATGCAGTAAATTTACTGTTTATTTTTAGAGTTAATCTAAATTTAGGTTTTAATGAAGCGTTATGTTTAGCTGATTTTAATTGCAACTATTAAAGATGTAGGATAAAAGGTAATGTCCTTGAGGTTGAACATCCACATTTTTGCTACACAACTATAGGTAAAGCATTATGCCAGTATCGCAACTTGAGCGCTTTGGACATCACCTGATTCTGGGTATTTCGGGTACCACATTAAGCGATGATGATAAACGCGCACTCAGCGAATTGAAACCGATTGGGGTGATATTTTTTGCGAAGAATTTTCGTCATGGCACTCATTATCAAGTTTGGCTGGAAGCTTTTAAGGAACTAATCGACCAAGTACGAGAATATGCTGAACGTGACTTGATGTTTATCACCCTTGACCATGAGGGAGGTTCTGTAATTCGCACACCTTTGCCGATCGCTCGATTTCCTCATGCTTTTTTGTTGGGAACACTGGCTATTGAAGTAGCGAAGGCAACAGCATTAGAATTAAAGTCATTGGGAATCAATGTATCTTGGTCTCCTGTAGCGGATATTTTTTCTAATCCTGAGAATCCGGTCATTGGACCCCGTGCTTTTGGCACGACTGCACAAACTGCTGCACAAGGTGCCTGCGATTACTATTTGGGATTGAAGGAGTCAGGAATTTTGGGATGTGGAAAGCATTTCCCCGGACATGGAGACACCAATCAAGACTCGCATATTGAACTACCAAGGTTAAATCTGACAGTAGAAGATTTGCGATCGCGTGAACTAATACCTTTTCAAGCGCTGATCGAACAACAGATACCGATGATTATGACCGCACACATTCTATTTCCTCAGATAGATGCAGATGTGCCGGCAACGCTGTCTAAATTAATTTTAAATGACATTCTCCGCAAAGAGCTTAAATTTGAGGGAGTAATTGTATCTGATGACTTAGATATGAAAGCTGTCTCAGATATGTTTATGAAAAGTGGGACTGTGGCAAAAGCGTTTAATGCAGGTTGCGATTTATTTATCGTGTCCCGCAATATCAATTCATCATCTCTGGAAAGAACTTATGCGATCGCTCAAGATTTTTCTCTTTCGCTTGATAACGGTAGTCTTGATGAATCGGTAGTTACAGCAGCTAAAACACGAATTGAGAAACTACTTGAGGTGACTCCTCAATATATAGTTCATAATCTTGATGAAGAGACTCTGTTGCGACATGCTAAATTAGCGATCGCTTGCAATCTTTAGTCTCAGATACCCGACTTCGCACTCATTTGTCGGGTATCTAGGTGCAAGTTTCGGAAATTCTAAAACTTTAGACGTTGACTGATAATTGCTGACTAATTCTAAAGCTCCAAGTGTTTTTAAAGTCGCAATAGTAGGGATGTTTAAGTTTGTGATGCCTATGATATTCATATTCTCATAAGGGCGAGGCGATCGCACTCTCAATTACACGATTATTTTAGGCGATCGCGCTTTCGATGACACGATAATTTCATGCGATCGCACTTTCTCCCGACACGATGATATAGAGCGATCGCGCCTTCGATAACTCGATAATTTTAGGCGATCGCACTTCGACAACCCGATAACAGAAGTGCGATCGCACTCTCCAATACACGATAATTAGATGCGATCGCACTCTCGGTGACACGATGATATAGAGCGATCGCACTCTCTATTACACGATAATTAGATGCGATGCCTACGGCGGCAAGCTACGCATTATTATGATTAGAGATAGGCGATCGCACTCTTTAGCAGAGCGATCGCAAAACTATCCAATATATCGATAATGATGCCCTTCCGCATTATTTACCGAAGCCTTCCATGTACTTAGGGTTATAAGATAAATCTTCCAGATTGCTGTCTAAACAACCAATAAATTCTTGTGCTGCTTCAGTAAAAGAAACTTCTTTCTCATCGGTTTCTATCTGCTCTTGGATATGACTAATTTTGCCTAGTTTAAATTCTAAGAACTCAATAAATTCAAGAACTTCGTTGCGTTGCTCAATAGGTAATCTCTTGATTTTGGCGATCGCTATTTCTAAGGTTGTCATTTTTCTGATTCTGCCTTCACACTTAAGTTAGTCCTAGTTTAGCAAAACTCAACTTATCAAGTAATTAAAACTTTAACTATCAATCACATCCTCAATTCAATAAACCCAAGATTTTCCAGTATCCGAACTACTTCCTGTGGCTTGATAACAGGTATATTGCTCATAAGTGTTTACTGGATGACAATTTGTTGTATATTAACAAATTCTGTCTCTAAAGCTAATTCCTCATCTGACAAAAGTATCTCAATTACTTCACGTAAATTATCTTGTAATTCGTCTAAAGTTTCACCTTGAGAATGCGCTCCAGGAAACCCAGGAACATAGCCAACATAAAGTTTAGTATCAGGATCTCTTTCAACAATCGCAGTAAATGTTTTCATAGGGCTTGAGTTGTTAAACTAGTTTAGGCATATTAAATTTTAGGCGATCGCATTCTTTAATACATAGCAATTTTATGCGATCGCCTTCACGCAAAATCAAATCCCGTGACTCTTCCCAATCACCCAATTACGCCGGAAAAACCGCGCTAAGGCTGATTCTTCCAAAGATAGATAAATTGGGCGTCCGTGGGGACAGGTGCGCGGATTGCGGGTACGTTGCCAATCATCTAATAGTGTCTGCATTTCTGGTAAAGTTAGGGGTGTACCGTTGCGAATTGCACTGCGACAGGCTACGGCTACTTGGGCTGTTTGTAAGTCACCACCCCAACTAAGTTCTAAAATGGCTTCTGCACAGTCGTCTCTTTGCTGTAAAAGTGCGGGTACGTTACGAACTGCCCAAAGTTGTTCACCGAAGGGTTCTATATCTATATTGATGCGTTGTAGTTGCGAAACTTGCGCTGGTGATAATTGATATAAAATAATTGCAGGTTCCACAGGAATAAGTTGCCAATTATCGCACAATTGCTCATACAAAACTCGCTCATGAGCGATGTGCTGTTCTACCAACCACATGCCGTTTTCATGTTCGACAACTATATAAGTATTGCTAACTTGAGCAACGGCTTTTAAAGAGTTAGGAGTTAAGAGTGAGGAGTTAGGAGTTTTATTTTCATCGTTGGGGTTGGGACGATTGACATGATAACCGCCTTTTTCTTCTGCGGCTTTGATTAATTTGCTGACGCGGGTTGTGTGAACTGCTTCTTTGATATTGACAGAATCGATGCGAAGTGCTTGCTCAATGGCGCTGGATATTTGTTCTTGCCAATAGCTTAATTCATTGAGGTAAATTTCGGTTTTTGCAGGATTGCGGTTCCAGTTAATTTGATCGGGGGAAATATAAAGATGTAAAAAACAGATTGGATAGCGATCGCGTGGTAATGTTCTGTGAAATCCTGTGAAAATCGTTTGCTCTAATTCTGGCGATTTTACCATGCGTCCGTTGATAGCTACTCGCACCCAATCTGGACGATGACGATGACAGCGATCGGGCAATCCTATAACTAAGTTTAGGGCTTTGTTAGGGTTAGGTAATTCTAATTTTAGTTCTTGTAAATCGCCTTGTTTAACTTGATGTAAAATTTGCGGTAATAGTTTTCCGGTTGTGGCAGCTGGTGAAAGAGTGAACCATTCACGGTCATTTTGCCAAACTTGCCAGGTAACATGAGGATGACATAAGGCAATTTGATAAATCGACGCTTGCACCGCTTTCATTTGAATAGCTGATGTTGGCAAGCCTTGACGACGAGTTGAGCAATTTCCGAATAAATTCGATATGGTGACAATTGTACCAGGTGCGATCGCTGCTGCTTCCACTACGACAGGTTCCCCGCCATAGCCATACACAACTTTGAATCCACCACTTGAAGAATTTGCCGGACGACTTAATATTTCTAAATCTGCCAAAGTCGTCAAACTGTGTAACGCCTCACCCCGAAATCCTAAACTGTTAATTTGCCACAAATCTGCACAAGAGCGAATTTTACTTGTACTGTGGGCCGATGCGGCTTGTTGCAAGTCATCCAAATTCATTCCACAACCATTATCTGCTACGCGCACCCGCCACTGCTGCGCCCATACAGAAACCACAATCCGCGTTGCACCTGCGTCTAGGGAATTTTCTATCAATTCCCGCACCACAGAAGCTAGAGAGTCAATTACCTCTCCGGCTGTAATGAGGTATACTACCTCCGTTGGTAAAGCTTGAATCGTAGAAGACATAAATCTCAGTGTGGGCAGTTGCCAAGCACTGAATAGAATAAGCAAATTTGTTTACAATCAGCTAGAAAATTTTATGAATTGTAAAGAAATTTTTTCGTAGTAAGCGCGAAGAGCGCTAATTATAAAGCGCTCTTCGCGCTTACTACCTAATTATCCCGCATCGCTAAAGCTTTCATCGGTTCGGGTTTCAGCAACCCATTTAACAATGATGCCGGACGTTGACCGTAGGGCCAAGCAAAAGCATGACGGAAAGCTGCATCTTGACAAGCTTGTAACTGTTGGAAGTTAATAATGTCGTAAGTTAAAAGATTTTCATACTCAAAGGGTAGACGGACATTATGCAAACCGGCGTTATCAGTACAAATAGCGATATCTACCCCCGCGTCAAAACATCGGTCAAAAACTAACTTGAGTTGACGTATATCCTCTAAAGTACCGGTTTTTAAGTATGTTGTCGGGCAAACCTCCAAACACTGCCCGCGTTGAGCTACATCTTTAAGTAACTCTGGATACAATAGCGGAATTTGGATGCCGTGACCAATCCGCATCAAATAAGGTAATAATTGTGGATAGCAGCCAGCCGTGGTTTCATAAAGGTGTCCGGTGGTTTTGACGTTAAGCGATCGCGCATAATCATACAAACTAATCCACTCAGAGAGGCGATCGGCATAATAGCTATCACCACCAGCAACATCTATTCCACAAATATACTTGGTATTTTGCGCTGCCAAATCCACAATAGCCTTATTCACCTCATAAGGTAAGCGCGAGTGCATACAAAGTATTTGGCTAGTCACAATCGGATATTCTTGTAATTGACTTGCCTGTCCGACAACTTCCACAATCTCCGCCATCTTGTCAATTCTCTTTGATTGACTTAAATGCTTTGGTGTGCGGAGATAAGGAGTATAGCGCAGTTCTAGATAAGCCAAATTCTCAAAAATATAAGCACCCCGCAGCAGACGATAGATAAAGTAAGGCAAACTTTCGGCATTTTGCACGCTTTCAACTAAAGTGTGCAATTCCAGATACTCATCTAAAGTACTGCGCGATCGCGTGAAAAACTCTTCAAAAGCCGAATAGTCAGCAAACTGCGAAAGTAACTTTGACGAACTGCGTTCTAGGTATCGCCACAGAACACGGGGTACAACCGAACCGCCCAGATGTCTATGCAATTCAGCGTATAAAGCCATAGTCGTCTTTTCCCGGAAAAATTATAAAAAAGTCTAATAATCTTAACAATAGCGTAGAAAAGAAGAGTGGGGCATTGGGCATTGGGCATTGGGAATTGGGCAATGGGCAATGGGCAATGGGCAATGGGCAATGGGAATTGGGAATTGGGAATGCGTTTTTTACCATTACCCATGCCCCATGCCCCATGCCCCATGCCCCATGCCCCATGCCCCATGCCCTATGCCCTATGCCCCATGCCCTATGCCCTATGCCCTATGCCCCATGCCCTATGCCCTATGCCCTATGCCCTATGCCCTATGCCCCATGCCCTATTGCCTGCAATAATTCTCTCGCTGTGCAAGGTTTGGATAGAAACGCTTTGACACCTGTGCCGGCGGATTCGGCTATGTTTTGATTTGATAACAAGCCGCTCATGGCGATAATCTTTACATGAGGATTTATTTTTTGTAGCGTGCGGATAGCGATCGCTCCATCCATCCAAGGCATCATCATATCCAGCAACACTACACTAATTTCCTGCTGATGTTGGGCATAAATTGCTACAGCTTCAACACCATCACTGGCAGTTAGCACTTGGTAATTATATGTTTCTAAAGATGATTTAGTCAGATCGCAAATTGCAGCTTCGTCATCCACCACCAAAATTAATTCACCATTTCCTATAAGTGGTTTTAGTTCAAGAGAAGGCGGATCGATTTCCACTTTGGTGGAAGAAGGTAAGTAAACTTGAAATTGCGTTCCCTTATTAACTTCACTGTATAAATTAACAAATCCACCGTGGTTTTTAATAATGCCCAGTGCTGTGGAAAGTCCTAAACCTGTACCTTTTCCTACTTCTTTAGTAGTAAAAAATGGCTCAAAAATTCGCTCTTGAATTGTCTGCGGTATCCCTATACCTGTATCCGCAATGGTGATAGCAACATAACAACCCACTTGGGCATCGATATGCATTTTCGCATAGTGTTCATCAATGACGAGATTTTCTGCTGAAATCGTCATTATACCGCCGTCGGGCATGGCATCGCGGGCGTTGACAACTAAGTTCATTAGCACTTGATGCAGTTGAGTAGCGTTTCCCTGTACATGCCAAAGATTGTCTGATATGTGTGTATGGCAGGTGATGGATTTAGAAAAGGTTCCGGTAATAATGTCTTCAATTTCTGTTAGCAAAGAGTTAATTTTAACAATTGTCTGTCTGCCTTCAATACCGCGTGCAAAGGATAAAATTTGTCTAACTAAATTTGCTCCGCGTTTGACATTATTTTCTAACATTTTCAGCAGATGTTCGCTTTGCGGATCGGACAATTTCATCTGCAATAAAGGAACTGCTAATAAAATCGGCGCTAACACATTGTTGAGGTCGTGGGCAATACCACCAGCTAAAGTGCCGATACATTCTAAACGTTGCGATCGCAAAAGTTGTGCTTCTACTTGTTTCTTTTGCGTGATTTCTGTATTAACAATTAAAATTGATTGAGGTTGTCCAAATTCATCACGTACCAAAGTCCATCGACTTTCTACTAGAATTTCCTCACCGCTTTTTTGTACTTGTTTTAATTCACCTTGCCACGAACCGTTTTTAATTACAGTTAAAAGCGCTGATTCTGGCAGCGGTAAATCTTCGTACAAAAGTGCCAAAGCATCTTTACCAACAGCTTCCTCAACTTTCCAGCCGTACAAACGTTCTGCACTTTTATTCCAGAATAAAATCTGGTTTTGGATATTTTTTACGAAAATTGCGTCAGTTGCCACATCCAGCAGCGCTGCTTGTTCGCGGATTTTCTGTTCTGCTTGTTTCAGTTGGCTGATGTAATATATAAGCAATTTATACAGCATTGCAAAGAGCGCAAAATCTGCACTCTTGCTGATGAAAAATTTAGCGATCGCCTTTATGCTTCCAGTAAATTGTCTTTTTGACAACTTTCTGTTTGTTTCTTTGGGAAACAATTTAGGCAACATTTGCTCTGATAACTTTTGTGTTGACTCAATGTCGAGAACTAGCATTTGAATATTATTTGTCATTTGCTTATCTCTAGGAGATATAATTGACTGCCGAGCGGCTTCAAACATGTGTTTCGACAACAAAATTTATGATTCTCTGGATGTTTCTTTATTGAGATAATTTGCGGCTCAAGTTAAGAAATACACTGCTATTTTCGGTTAATATTTGATACAGGTGTTAGTTTTATTACTTACACTCTGATAATCTTGACAAGAGAGTGCATCTGTAGCGATCGCGTAATCAGTTCTTGCACTTCCACAGGAAAAAGGTAATTGGGAATTGGGCAATGGGCAATGGGCAATGGGCAATGGGCAATGGGAATTGGGAATGCATTTTTTACCATTACCCATGCCCCATGCCCAATGCCCCATGACGGCAGGTGCTACAACGTTCGTGACCTCACGAGCGGGTTCGCCACTACGAATAGACCCTACAGACAACCGCGCCCGTGGACTCACCGCAACGCACTGCCTCCCCCATGCCCCATGCCCAATGACGGCAGGTGCTACAACGCGGGGAACCCGCGCAACGCACTGCCTCCCCAATGCCCAATTTTCAAGGCTTAATAAATTTAATAGCAATTTCAACATTCAGAAAAATGTCACCTAAGTTACATTTAATCAAAATTGGTTTATTTGATTAAGCTACTATTTGATTCTCCCAGATAGTATTTGGCACACTTTTCTCTTGGAAATTTCTGGCTTGATTTTGACGATTTTTCATACATATACTGCCAGATAAGAACCTAACAATTTTAATATAAATTAATAGTTATCAGTAGTTATAAACTAACTTTAGTTGATAAATTTACAAAAATTAAGATGAAACTCATAATTGAACGCTGATAACTGATAAATTTCTTGTAGTTGCTTTCAACGAATTAGTCACTTTTTCGGAAAATCCGATTGAATAACCTTGACATTAGTCACACAATCTGTTGATAATTAGAGTTTGTGAAAACTTTAGCTCTTTAATAAACGCTTGGCTAACGTCATTGTCATAGGCGCCCAGTGGGGCGATGAAGGAAAAGGTAAAATAACAGACTTACTCAGCCGCTCCGCAAACGTTGTTGTACGTTACCAAGGGGGTGTGAATGCTGGACACACGATTGTAGTTAACGATCAAACCTTTATACTGCACTTGATTCCCTCTGGTATTTTGTATCCAGATACCGAGTGCATAATTGGCTGCGGAACGGTAATCGATCCACAGGTTCTCATCGAAGAACTGGATCAACTTGAAAAACTAAATATATCCACTCGCAATCTGCTGATTTCTGAGACGGCTCATGTAACGATGCCTTACCATAGACTGATTGACTCCGCATCGGAAGAACGACGCGGAAATCACAAAATCGGCACAACAGGTAGGGGTATTGGTCCAACTTATGCTGACAAATCTGAGCGTATTGGTATCAGAATGTTAGATTTGATGGACGAAATCGGTTTGCGCGAACAGTTGGAGTGGACGATTAATTATAAAAACGCAATTCTGGAAAAGCTTTATAACTTGCCGCCCCTAAATACCCAAGAGTTGATAGAGCAGTATTTGGGGTATGCAGAACGGTTGCGACCTTACGTAGTTGATACCTCATTAAAAATATACGATGCGGTGCTGCGACGGCGCAATATTTTGTTTGAAGGAGCGCAAGGTACGCTTCTAGATTTAGATCATGGAACTTATCCTTATGTAACATCCTCGAACCCCGTAGCAGGGGGGGCTTGCGTTGGTACAGGGTTAGGACCGACAATGATAGACCGGGTAATTGGTGTATCGAAAGCGTATACCACCAGAGTAGGAGAAGGACCATTCCCCACCGAACTAGACGGAAAAGTGGGAGAATTGTTATGCGATCGCGGTGCCGAATTTGGCACAACCACCGGACGCAAACGTCGCTGCGGTTGGTTTGATGCCGTTATCGGTCGCTACGCCGCTAGAATTAACGGTATGGACTGTCTGGCGATTACCAAACTCGATGTCCTCGACGAATTGAAGGAAATCAATGTTTGTGTCGCTTATGAAATAGATGGTGAACGTTGCGATCATTTTCCATCTAGCGCTCGTCAATTTGCACGCTGTCGCCCCATTTATAAAACAATGCCGGGATGGCAGGTGTCAACTAGTGACTGCCGCACTTTAGAAGACTTGCCCAAGCAAGCGCTGGACTATCTAAAATTCTTAGCAGAATTAATCGAAGTCCCGATCGCGATCGTCTCCCTCGGAGCAAGTCGCGATCAAACTATCATCGTAGAAGACCCAATTCACGGTCCAAAACGCGCATTATTGCACGCCGACGGCACACCAGCCACTTTGTTAAGTGCTTAATAGGGCATGGGGCATTGGGCATGGGGCATTGGGCATGGGGCATGGGGCATTGGGCATGGGGCATGGGTAATGGGGCATGGGGCATGGGGCATGGGGCATTGGGCATGGGGCATGGGTAATGGTAAAAAACGCATTCCCAATTCCCAATTCCCATTGCCCATTGCCCATTGCCCATTGCCCATTGCCCATTGCCCATTGCCCATTGCCCATTGCCCATTGCCCATTGCCCATTGCCCATTGCCCATTGCCCATTGCCCAATTCCCAATTACCTTTTTCCCAACTTGTATGGATCTCACAATTGAATGTCAAAAGCGCCCAGAAAATAGCAAACCCAATGCTTTGCGCCGTTCTGGGCTAATTCCTGCGAATTTATACGGTCACAAAGGTACAGAGTCTATCTCTTTAACCATTGATGCCAAAACTGTTGAACGCTTGCTGAAAAAAGGTTCAGTCAACAACACGTTGATTGATTTGAAAATTACTGATATCCCTTGGCAAGGCAAAACTTTGTTGCGGGAAGTTCAGATTCATCCGGCAAAACGTACCCCTTTCCACCTCAGCTTTTTTGCGGTGGCAGGTCACGGTCCGACTACAGTAGAAGTACCGCTGCGGTTTGTCGGAGATGCGATCGGTGTTAAACAAGAAGGTGGTTTGTTAGACACCGTGTTTAACCAATTGCAAGTCAGTTGCGAACCAGAAAACATCCCCGAAGCAATTGAAGTTGATGTTTCTAACATGAAAGTTGGCGACAGCTTGCAGATCCATGAGCTACCATTGCCCCAAGGTGTGACAGTTCTTGATAACGCAGAGCAAATTGCTGTTAGCATTTTGCCACCACAAATCACGCCAGAGAAAGAAGCTGAACTCGATGCTGCTAACGCTCAAACTGATTCTACTGAGTCCACAGAGACAGCAACAGAATCTCAAGCTAGCTGAAGTATATAATAGTTGTCGATAATACCAGGGGGTAACTCCTGGTTTTTTTGTGTTTGAATTGCCAAATCGTCAAGGACGCTAAAAAATGACAGTTTCTGTTCCAGCTTTAATTGAGCAGATGTTGCAACCTGGGTTTTATCCCCATGAAGTAACAGAACCAATTCAACTGATTCAAACGCACATTTCTTATGTGCTGCTAACTGGGGATTATGCCTATAAAGTAAAAAAGCCGATGAATTTTGGCTTTTTGGACTTTTCAACTTTGGAAAAACGGCAGCATTTTTCTCAAGAAGAATTGCGGTTAAATCAGCGGGGTGCAGCAGAACTGTATTTAGAAGTTTTGCCTATTACTCTGACGGATAATCAATATCATCTGGGGGGAACGGGAGAAGCTGTAGAATATGTGTTGAAAATGCAGCAATTTCCTCAAGAGACTTTATTTAGCGCTTTATTTGAGCAGGGTAAGTTGAATGAAACAGATTTGGAAAACTTGGGACAAGTTGTAGCTGAATATCACGCGAAAACTGAAACTAGCGATTATATTCGCACTTTTGGGGAAGTTGCTCAAGTTCGAGAAGCGTTTGACGAGAATTACGAGCAAAGTGAAAAATATATTGGTGGTCCTCAAACGCAGACGCAGTTTGACGAAACAAAGCAATATACAGATAACTTTTTTAGCGATCGCACGGAACTATTTAAAAGTCGCATTGCTAATAACTTCATTCGCGAATGTCACGGAGACTTGCACTTAAGAAATATTGCTTTGTGGCAGGATAAAATTTTACTCTTCGATTGCATCGAGTTTAACGAACCGTTTCGCTTTGTTGATGTAATGTTCGATATTGCTTATGCTGTGATGAATCTGGAAGCAGAGCAACGACAAGATTTGAGTAATGCTTACTTAAATACTTATTTAGAGCAAACTGGCGATTGGGAAGGGTTACAAGTATTACCGATATATTTAAACCGTCAAGCGTATGTTCGGGCAAAGGTGACATCATTTTTGTTGGACGATCCAAGTGTTCCCGCAGATGTGAAAGCCGAGGCAGCAAAAACCGCAGCTGAGTATTATAAACTGGCTTGGAATTATACTAAACCCAAGCAAGGAAAATTAATATTGATGTCGGGGTTGTCGGGTTCTGGTAAAAGTACCACAGCTAAGTTATTATCTCGCGAATTAGGAGCAATTCTGATTCGTTCGGATGCGGTGCGGAAACATTTGGCGGGAATTCCACTTTTAGAACGCGGTGGAGATGATTTATATACACCTGAGATGACGGAGAAAACTTATGCACGGTTGCTGGAATTGGGAATTATACTGGCAAATCAAGGTTATACGGTGATTTTGGATGCCAAGTATGACAAACAGAAATTGAGACAAGAAGCGATCGCCCAAGCTAATAAAAACCAACTTCCCCTACAAATTATTCAATGCACCGCACCAATAGAAGTTTTGCAACAACGGTTGCGCGATCGCACTGGTGATATTGCCGATGCCACAGTTGATTTATTGCGATCGCAACTTAACTTGGCTGAACCCTTCACCGAAGAAGAAAAACCCTACCTGAAAATTTTGGATACAACTCAACCACAACAGGCACAATTAAAAGAAGTAATTCGCCAATAGATTTAAGCTTATGGCACCAAAAAAGAACGACTTCGGCGGTCTGATTACCATCTCTCAATCTTTCTTTTCTCAACTCGTCTTTGGGTTATTTTTAATACTCATATTTTCCATGACGGGCGCACCACCATCCCTGAGTATCTTCTTGGGTATATTGGGCGGTATAGCCTTAGGCGGGTTGACAACAGCAACTAGAAGCGGTCCCCAAGCCCCTACTGTTGGCTCGGCTGAAGGCGTTGATGCCGGATTGAAATACTGGTTATTTTTTCTACTTGGTTTTTTGTTTTTGGGGTATCCAGCACCGATGAGCGTTTTGTTAAGCGCATTAGCCGGTTTAGGTGGGGGCTGGATTATTGCTTGGTGGGAAACCACAGAACAAACTAAAACTCAACTGGCAGCTGAAGGTTCAGAAGAAGTCGAAGGACAACTCCCAAACGAAAGGGCAATCAAACGGAAACGCAGACCCACTCGTCGTTTCCGTCGCTCTCGTGGAAATTTCAATTTTCGGTTTTGGGAAAGGTAGTAATTGGGCATTGGGCATTGGGCATGGGGCATCGGGCAATGGGCATCGGGCATTGGGTATGGGGCATGGGGCATCGGGCATAGGGTATGGGGCATAGGACATAGGGCATAGGGCATAGGGCATGGGGTATGGGAAAAAGATTTGACTTTATTCTCACGTTCCCATTGCCCATTGCCCATTGCCCATTGCCCATTGCCCATTGCCCATTGCCCATTGCCCATTGCCCATTGCCCATTGCCCATTGCCCCATGCCCAATTCCCCATTATGTTTTTATACCTCTCTAAGTTACTACCGCTGTTTTTTTACCCGCTTGGGTTAGCTTGCGTTTTTTTGCTGTTTTCACTGTTTCTGCTGTGGAAAAGACCGCGCATGGCAGCTATGGCGATCGCATTAGCATTAATTGTCTTACTAGTTTCTGGTAATGCTTGGGTTTCTCACTCTTTGGTGCGATCGCTTGAATGGCAAAATCTCCCACTGGCAGAAATACCATCATCAGAAGCAATTGTGGTTTTGGGTGGTGCAACTAAATCAGCGACTCCGCCACGTCCTGGTGTAGATTTAAGTGAAACTGGCGATCGCGTTATTTACGCGGCTCAACTTTACCGCCAAAAGAAAGCCCCCATAATTATTCTCAGTGGTGGTCGTATCGATTGGCGCGGTAGCGGTTCCCCAGAGTCAGCGGATATGGCAACAATTCTTACTTCAATTGGTATACCAACAGAGGCAATTGTCCAAGAACCTGACTCTCTCAATACTTATGAAAATGCCGTGAATGTACGGAAAATTCTCGCGGCTCGTGGTATTCGTCGGGTATTGTTAGTTACTTCGGCAATGCATATGCCGCGATCGCTACTTATCTTCAAGCGTCAAGGAATTGATGTTATTCCTGCACCCACTGATTTTCTCATCAGTCAAGGCGAAATGCAAGAACTCACCAACACTCCCAAAGCCGCTATCCTAAATTTGTTTCCCGATAGTGAGAATTTACAGCAATTTACCAGCGCTTTAAAAGAGTACATTGGTACTGTTGTCTATCGTTTACACGGTTGGCTTTGAGATTAACACTGTTCGGGCGCAGTCAGAGTTTAAGCGTCATTGTGAATGGTATTTTATCACAGCAGAACGCAACCCTCAATAATTAGAAAAAATGCGCGGCGAACTAAATATTTTCCGTATGTTTCGCTGCCGATAACTCGTGTTTTACCATTTCGACGTGCGATCGCGTAGCAAATCAATCACGGGTATCACTCTACACCCTATCCACAGATTACTTTGCCCCTGGTTGCAGCTTCCGTAACACTACCCCAGATTCAGGAATTCGCGGATACACCGAGCAATTTTTTCGTTATTGGTGTTGGAATAGGAATTTGTGTAGCCCCAGACTTACAGTCTGAGGGCGATTCATAAATCGCTATAATTTCAATAGTTACAAAATCCTAAATCCCTGAGTATCTATAAAAAATGAATAAAAACTTACCCTATATTCTTCGCATTCCTCAACCGGAAATTGAGGAAACCTTTGCCGCTCACCAAACTACTCATCAGTTTTATCACGAAGTTCGGGCGCGGTCAGAGTTTAAGCGTCATTGTGAATGGTATTATATCACAGCAGAACGCAACCGTCAAGACTTAGAAAAAATGCGCGGCGAATTAAATATTTTCCGTTTGTTTCGCCGCCGATAAGAAATTTAGATTATATTATTTCTAACTCATTATCGCGTAAGTGAGCCTTAAATTTTTTACTAAACTGTACTACGAACGGCAGGTTAGCGCTAATCGGTTTACCTTTCCATTGGGTTGCAATTTGCACTACTTCGCCTTCTGAGCCTTTGATGTCAAAACCCTGACCGCGATGTTCAGGATGATGATAAACTATTACGGATTCTTTAACGCGGACGCGATCGCCAATTTTCATATTAACATTTACACCTAGTTGCTTTTCTACAAGTATTTCCACAGCCATTCCTCATTTGACTTGCTTTTTTAAAAAATAGACTGCTTGCTTTAGTGGTTGTTTAATGCCTAAGTAGCTGCAATAAAAACAAAGCCCCGAAATTCTGAATTGCCGGCGGCGCGATCGCCTATCATTAAAAGCCCGTGCAGGCTTTAATAGTAATTAGACGGCAACATCAGAGTCGTCAGGTACTTTAGCAAGAAGTCTCATTTTTTATCTTCGATTTCAAGAGCGTTAAATAAAGCGAGAACTCCAACAGACGCGATCGCGCTAGAGACGTTGCCCTATACCCTCACTCCTGATGGGTAGGCTTACAAGCAAGGAACAACTCGATGACGCTTTTTAAGTGCGCCTTAACGCCAAGATTAATTTTACAACAAATGGGTAATGGGGATTTTAAAGAGGGGGAAAGGGGAAAGGGAAAAGGGTAAGAAAGAAGAAATATTTCTCCCCCTTGTCCCCCTTGTCCTCCTTGTCCTCCTTGTCCCCCACTCGGACACTCCCCCACTCCCCCTACTTCCCAGGTGGACATAGTTGCTGCACTTTTTGAGGAAGTTGACGGCACGTTTGCTGGAATCCTTGAGGATTAAGTTGCGACCAAGCAAACAATCCCATCGTACTTCCTACCAGCAGCGCTAACATTCCGGACAGTAGCACCCAAACCTTACCGCGACGTGGTTTTTTAACTTCAGTTGGAGTTGCAGAAACGGCAGGTGCTTCGGCTGATGGAATGTCTAAATCTAGTAGCGCTTGCGAACTATCTGTCAACTCTGGTTGTGCTGATGATGATTTTTCTTCTATCACGTCCGCTGGTGGTAGCGAGGGAGTCACAGCCACCAAGTATTCTGGAGATACACGGCAATGGGTAAGCACAACCGAAATATTATCATGACCATTTTTCTGATTTGCCAAATTAATCCAGTTGTAAGCCGCATCTTCTGGGGAAATTTCACCTTTTAACACTGGTACTGCATATTCCTGCCAGTGATTTTCCACCAAGTTGTTATCACTCAGTCCATCGGAACACAGCAGTAATATGCCATCTTCTTCTAAGATGAATCGCTGAATCACAAAACGCAGAAATTCGCCATCTTTTGTCCCCAAAGCTTGGGTAAGGGAATAAGCATCTGGACGTTGTAGTGCTTTACGATACAGACTGCGGGCATAGCGTACTTCCCGCGATGCTACATCATCATCTACTGTCAGTAACTGGCAGTAGTTGGGTGTAATCCAGTATGCGCGGCTATCACCGACACTTGCCAAGTAAAGTTCGTGGGTATTCTGTGAGTCGCATCCAGGGGTTATCTCGACTTGTTGCGGCACTTGTACAGCCATAACGACGGTTGTTGCCATGCGTTCTCTACCTTGGCGTTTTTGGTCGTCGTTGCAAGCGCAAATTACGTTATTTACAACCCGCAAACTTGCTTCTAGTTGCTGCTGTAACAATTCTGGCGATACTAGTTCAGTTTGTTGTGCTACTTCTGCTAGTAAGGCGCGAATTTGCAACTTCAGAGATTGTACTGCTAATTGGCTGGCAACTTCACCGCCTTCGTGTCCGCCGATACCATCGCACACAATCGATAAGCGCGGTAGTAAGGGATCGTCTGAGTCACCAAAGGCTATGGGATAGCAAGTGTCTTCATTTTGCTTGAGTTGGGAACCGCTATCTGTTGCTCCTGCGACTTTTAGATTTAATGGCAATTGCGCGGCTGATGATAATAATAACTGATTGAGTTGAGTTGCGATCGCTTTTAACTCAATTTCTCCGTCTTCGCACATTGAATCGACTATTTTCTGCAAAGTTGGTGCTACTTCTGGTTTAGCTACAGCTACAATCGGCTTCCAGCACTCACCCAACTGTTGAAGACTCGGCTGTTCTGACTCATAAAGTTCCAAGAGTCGCACACACCAACCTTGTACTCGCAGGTTGTCGGGAAACAGTAAACTCAGGGCAACTTTGAATTCTGATAGAGGTTGCCAAAGTTGAATAATTTGCCACAGCAAGTTTACTTGTCGAACTGGAGTTGCTTGTTCCCATGCGTCGGCGATCGCTGGATATAAATTTCCAGTTTCATCTATGGGCACATTTTCCAGTAAAAGTATATCATCCGCAAATCCATAAACTTGAGGCAGATGAGAGCGATCGCTCGACAAGCGTAAGTAAGGAATAATTGCTTTTGGTAATTCTTCGGGTATATCTGGCAGCTGTCCTGGTTGAATATCCAGCCAAATTTGCGATGTAATTACCTCATATCTATCTTTTATTAGTTCTCCCGGTCGAATAACTTGATGTTCACCAGTTGCCCAAATATAACGATGAATTAAAGGAGTTTGACAACTTGCACACAATTTGCTATTTCCCACAGAATTGATGGGATTAGTACAGCCAGGATTCGTGCAATAAATTATCCGCTCTTGTGATGAAATCATGCAGCTATAAGTTAAAGGTTTAAATCAACCGCAGTTTTTTCGATTACATCTGGCTGTCACATGATTGTTGTTTGGTGCTGTTTTGAGTAAGTTATGGTTGCAATTTTTGGTATAAATTGTCTAGGCAACGCTAAGAACGTTTAGTTATTTACACTTACTTAATTATGCTTTCATATCTGTTTGTGCGATCGCCACAATGTAGTCGAAAATTCAGTCCTGCAATTCTAGCCGAAAGATTAACATAAATTTCATCATTTGGGATGAGGGGGGATGGGGGGAGTGGGGGAGTGGGGGAGGGGGGGATGGGGAAGACAAGGAAGAGGGGGAAGACAAGGAGGAGGAATTTCCCCCTTGTCCCCCTTGTCTCCCTTGTCCCCCTTGTCCCCCTTGTCTCCCTTGTCCCCCTTGTCCCCCTGCCCCCTCTCCCCCCCCTCCTCACTCCGCAGCTTGTGCCATTTGACATTGACTGCACAAACCAAAAAACTCTAAAGTGTGGTAAAAAATCTTAAACTTATGAGTGCCTTGTAATTGTTCTTCTAGGTCATGGACTGGGCATTGATTTATCGGAATTGAGATACCGCATTGCAAGCAAGTCATGTGATGCTTGTCTTGCTGCGCTAGGCTATAAAGGGCTTCACCGTTAGCCAATGTCCGCACTTGTACCAAGCCTTCCATTTTTAAAGCTTCCAAAGAGCGGTAAACTGTTGCTAAACCCATGCTTTGGTTGCGGTTACGCAGTTCTACGTAAATATCCTGCGCGGAAATGCCTTGCTTGATGGTTTTCAGAAGGCTCAAGATACGATCTTGACTGCGGGTGCGTATGGCTCTCATAGACTATTGTTTAAATTTGCCACTGTGGTTGAAGCTGTAAACTTGCTAATTAGATAAATCAACAAGTTAGCGCTTCTTCATCTTATTTTCACTCACTTGGAACAGAAAGTTATAGTATAGCGATCGCAGCATTCAGCAAAAGCCTGTGCAAAGGAAATATCTAGCCAAAATTTTTGTGACGCTTCGTCCCTCAGTCTTAGACCCTGCTGGTGTGGCTGTACAATCTAGCCTAAAGCAGTTGGGATACGATAACGTTGACTCTGTGCGGATTGGTAAGTACATCGAAGTAATCATCACCGAACCTGATGAACGTAAAGCACGTCAAAATTTGGATCGCATCTGTGACCAAATGTTAGCAAATCCCGTGATTGAAAATTATCGCTTTGATTTGATTGAGGTCGAATCACAGACGGGAGTATTTTGAGAGGGGGGGATGGGTAATGGGTAATGGGTAATGGGTAATGGAGAATGGGTAATGGGTAATGGGTAATGGAGAATGGGTAATGGAGAATGGGTAATGTACTCTTCTCATTCTTACGTTCCCAATTCCCAATTCCCAATTCCCAATTCCCAATTCCCCAATAAAAAATGACTAAATTCGGTGTTTTGGTTTTTCCGGGTTCTAATTGCGATCGCGATGTTGCTTATGTCACGCGAGACATTCTCAAGCAACCTACTCGCATGGTTTGGCATCAAGATACGGATATTTCTGATTTGGATGCGATAATTATCCCTGGTGGTTTTAGTTACGGGGATTATCTGCGCTGTGGAGCGATCGCTCGTTTTTCACCTGTGATGCAACAAGTTGTCGAACACGCACAAAAGGGTAAGTTTGTCATTGGTATTTGTAATGGATTTCAGGTATTAACTGAAGCCGGACTTTTGCCTGGAGCGTTGGTGAGAAATCAAGATTTGCATTTTGTGTGCGATCGCTCTCCCCTAAAAGTCGAGCGTACCGATTTACCTTGGACGCAAGCTTATACAAAAGGTGAAATTATCACTTTGCCAATTGCCCACGGTGAAGGAAGATATCATGCAGATGATGTCACTTTGGCAGAAATTGAAGATAACAATCAAGTTGTCTTTCGTTACGCAGGTGAGAATCCTAACGGTTCGTTAAATAATATTGCGGGTATTTGCAATTCAACAGGAAATGTGCTAGGCATGATGCCGCATCCAGAGAGAGCGTCTGACGCAATGTTGGGTGGTAGCGATGGGTTAAAGTTGTTTTCTGGATTGTTAGAGCAAGTAGCAGCTTTAGTTTAGCTCCTACGTTTAATTTCGGTAGCGTTATGGTGACTATTAAGACTAATACTGAATAGTCACCAAAAGCTAGGAGTTAACAGGGTGAATAGTATCCAACCAGGAAGCGATGATTTAATTTACGTAGATTATACGGATTTATTATCAAAAATTTTACATTGCTTGCGTGGTCAGAAAGTCTTTAAAATCTCTGATGATAGCGATCGTTTACGCATCGATATTGATAGCATAGCTGCTCAAGTTGCTACTTCTTTGCAGGTAGAAAATCCTTTAGGTGTTTCTGCTAACAGCGCCAAAGCTGCTACAGTTAATTTTAGTCCGGGTTTTAAAGAAAACTTTCCCAGTCAAATTCAACAAATAAGAGATTGTCTTAAGCAGATATTAGAATCTGCACTAGGAAATAGTACCTCAATTGAGCAGTTTGTAGGCAACTTAGTTACAGATTTGCAGAATTTTAAAGGTGATAAGGCTGATTTAGACTTTACTTATCCCTTTCTACCGCATCAAGGGTTACAAAAACAGCGCTTAAGTTTCAATAGCGAAAATGCTGCAAATAAAGAACTTTTGAAAGTTCACAAACTGACTATCACTGTGCAGAATACCCGTAATTTTAACAAACAGTTGCAGCAAGGTTTAGCACATTATATTAACGAGCAATTTAGTAGTGCAAGTGCCGGGGAAAAAGAAGATATTGAATACATTCTTGAAGATTTGGAGAAAGAGAGTAACTCTGATTTTTACCGCTTGCGGGATATTGTCAATCAGGAAACTCTGGGAAAACTCAAAAAACAAGCACAGATAAATTATTTAGAGTTTCTCCACGAGAATATTAATATTAGTGCTAGCGCTGCTTACGCTGAAGGTGCTATATATCTCCAAGACCTGATTAGACGACTAAAGCTGATAGAAGAATATATTAACGATACCACCAAAGCTGATGGTGATTACTTAGTTAACTATGCAGGTACTTCAGTTAATTATAGAGATTTATTTTCTCGTGGTGAAGCTTTTGAAATATTGCCAATTATCCCCAAGATAGAAGGTTACTTAGGAGAAACTAAAGATGAAAACCGAGGAGAAATTCAATTTATCTTTGGTCTGAAGCTGAAATTTGATGGTAAAGTGCAAGCGTATGGTGGCAAAAATGTCTTTGAATATCATCTGAATCTGTTTAACCCAGAGAGTAAGGAACATCAAGTGGGAATCGCAGATGCTAAGAAGGAAACATTTGCGAGAAAAGTTTTAAAAATAGCGTTTTTATACTATTTTTTGTTTGCAAGTCGCAATAACCCAGAAAAAGATGATTACAACCCAAATGCTGAATTAGAATACGATCCTATTGCTGGATTTGAGAAAAATGTAATCCAGATTCTTAAGGGTTCTGACGAAGCTGCAAAACAACAGCTTTTTCAGAATATTTACAAATATTTTCAGAAATTTAAAGTTCAAAGAAAAATCAATCTCCTCAAAGGGTTGCTGCGAAATCTCATCAAGCGAAAGACTAGCTTTCCGATGCGAGAGTATCCTTTGCATATTTCTGTGAAAAAAAGCATCCTTGAGGACAATAAAAGCAATATCTTTAATAACAATACATTCTTCAAACCTGTCTTGAGAGGAAACCCGAAAGAAGTTTTGAAGTATATATCTATTGGGGAAGCGAAAGCACAGACAAACTCGCTTTGTACTCTTCCAGCGAAAATTACAATCAGTGATATTCATTTTTTTGCTACCGATGACCGAGAAACCTTTGGTATGGAGTACGATTTAACAAGTATCCGTGCTTTACCTATACTTTTTGCTCCTCTAAAAGATAAAAAATGCCAAGAGATTTACAATCAACATTTCATCCAGCGTAAACTGATATTATTTCCCTACAGTTTAGAAAGTAATAAACTAGAATCTCACCAAGCTTTTGTTTATCGCTTTACCTTTTGCTTACTTGCTTATATCAGTTTGCGGGTATTGTTAGAAAAGCAGAAGATGTTATTTATCCCGATTTTTCGGTTGCATTTAAATAACAAGCAAGACGATGCACCTATAGAGAAATTTATCGTGTCTTTGTCTTGTGTATTATCTCATTTATTAAACGAGAAACATCGGTCTAATGCACAAGGAATTGACATTAGAGACTTGCAAAAGTTAGGTAAATTTAAAGTTCCGAATGTTCTGAGTTCGTTATATTCTGTCTTGCCGAAAAAATTTACCTTTGTCAATGCGTCAGACTCTCCGCAACTGGATAAATTAGCGATTGTGATAGTATCTAGTCGAGAAAGCGATCGCAAATGGGTTAGTTCTCAAAAAATCTCCAATTTGATGGGAGAAATTATGGGAGTTAGACGTCAAGATAATGCTGTCAGAGTGCAGTTACTCAAAACTTTCTCAGACAACTACGATAACCAACAAATGTTTACATATCCCAGCGTTGTCATTGAAGAAGTAGCGAAACTTTACAAAATGGGATTCAAGCACTTTCTCTATATTGCCAAAGCACCTTATTCGAGTACATTGCACATGACACAGACTGAGGATGATGACGGATTATTCTTCATGTCAAGAGATGTGATTAAGGCTTTAAAAGCAGAACACAAAGACATCAAGATATATCCGATGTTTTTTGATAAGTACTATGCGGTTAAGCTTCCAGAGAAACTCAAGTCAAGTTCATTATATATTCAAGATACGATAGAACTGACAAATTTAGTCAATGACCCTAGCAAGCAATCTGTCGTGTTTTTTAACTTGTTTAATGGAATTGAGGTTCCGGGTGAGGAAAAAAACTACAATGGTGTTATTTCCTATGCAACGTTATTAAATATTTACAAAGGCATTCTGGATGATGAAGACATTAGGAAAGGTTTGATTTTCAATGGGTCATTAAAAAACGACATCTTGCAATATTTAACTTTATTCCACTTTTTCCGATACCAAAAAGCTTCTAAAGACATTCATCTCAAGCTTGACCCTTACGAAAATCTCATCGGAGAAGAATCTGTGGGTAAACTCTCTCTGTTTAATCATATGAGAGGAAAAAGCGAGTTTAACTCATTAGCGTTTTTAACTTATGTGAATAAAGTATTAAACGCAGAGTCACGCAAAGGTTAACGCAAAGGTTCGCAGAGTTCTCTTGTCTTTCTCTGCGTTACTCTGCGCTTCCCTCTGCGTTACTTTGCGTTTAGAAAAGGAGATTATAATGAAATCAAAAATAGCAGAAGATTTAGGACGTTTGTTTGAAGTAGGATTCAATATTGGAATTCTTGCCTATATTGAACAAAACAAAATTAAGCACAAATTTGCAAACTTATATCGTCAGGAATTGCAACAGCTAAAGTTTCCCAAAATGCGGTTGCGAGTTGTAGATAAAGTTATCAGCACTGTAGAAAGAGAAATGGCTGAAACTTGGAGTACATTCTTTTTACAAAAAGGCTTTTTGAGTGGCTTTAATTTTTTTCATGAATACTTGAAATCTACAAATTGGCTTGAACCTCACAGACTAAGAAATTTAGAAATATTATATTATCAATGTAGGTTTAGCGGTGATAACAGCATCGGAACCTACGATATTAAGGATGATAGTCAGTGGTTTACAGAAGTATTATCTCAGTTTGAAAATTTAGATAATATCTCTGAGTATATTAAAGGTTATAAACAAAAAGGTGAGTTTCTGAATGCAGACACTTTAATACTGCTGCGACATCGGAGACAATATCGGGTTATCTGTGTTGATTTATCGGTGTTTTCTATTAATTCCAATGACGATGTGAAAAACCTGGATTATATAGAAATTATCCGACGTTTATTGATGAGGGATATTAGTTATTTACGCTCCAAAAGTGTTTTTTCTAATCTTCGCATCGATACTGAATCTTTAGGGTTAGATTTCTCGGAAGATTTAAAGAGTTATTTTACTGCTTTTAAATATAAAGATAAAGAAAGTGCGAAATTAATTCAAGCTGCTGGTTATGCTCATAGCTTTCATGAATTTATGCAGTCAACTGGGATTTTACCTGATGCAGCATCGGTGGTATTCAACTCTCTAGGATATAGCGATCGCGGAATAAGTGCCATGTCCATAAACCGCGAAAATTTAGATGTCTTGAAAACCTGTTATCAGATTTACAAACATGACTCAAGTCCGAAAGAAATTCCCGAAGCACGCAAGCAAGTTTTAAATCGCATTAAACGCAGCGCTTATAATAGTTTTGAACGTGGTAAACAGTTTGTTGATGCTCTTTTAGAAGTTCCTCCTGACGAGATTACTTTTTTACCTCCTCATCAAGAGAGAATTACTGGGTTTTTCAACTCTGTTGCTATCGTTCCCCCAAAGTTAATGTCTCAGTTAAGTTTAACAGGAGTTATGAACTTGCGAGAAGCGCACGCAGAACTGATTAAACAAGCTTTGGTTTCTCAAGATACTTATATATTTTTAACTGGAAATCCTGGTATTGGTAAAACTACAGCGATCGTCGATTTTCTCAAAAATCATATAGATGAAGGTTTTCTCTTCTTTTATGTCAGTCCGAGAAAACAAGTTAACTTGGATATTATCGATAAGTTTAAAAATAAAGAAACGGGAAAATTATGCGATGATAGGTTATTTGCTATCAACACGCATAGCAATATCATTACAGATAATTTTGGACGCTACACTGTTGAATATACCTGGAATCAGCGTCAGGGTAAGTTTGTGCAACAATCCGTAGACTTTATTGATAGTAGCGAGATTGAGCAAATCGGACGACGTTCAGATAGGTTAAAGAAAACGACGGATGATGTTATTCAAGATATTGGGAAAAAAAGTAAAGGTGTTTTAAATAGCATTTGTGAGGCGATATCTACGATTGTAGAAGGTGAAGTTTCAAATAATATTATCGCTACCGCTTCTATCCAAGCTTTAAAGATAACACAAGCTGGCGACACTTTGAAGCATTTTGAGAAAATCTTTAGAAATGCTTACAACGAAAGAGAAAATATAGTCTTTCCTGAGAGGATGCAAGATATTTCTGGGAGAATCAAACATCTATTCATCATGATAGATGAAATAACAGGGGATGATGGGGGAGTTCAGTTTTTAGATGGAATTCATAAAATTATATCTAGGTATAAGTTAAATGATAGCAAACACGGTTTTAATACAAAGGTAATTGTTGCCGATGCTTCTATCGTTGAGAAAAATGTTATAATTCAACATCTTTCTGACACATCACCCGAACCAGACAAAATCTATTTTCGTCGTGCTACAGAAACTGCTCAACCTCTTTCAATTGAACCATTAGTATTTAAAGATGTCGCAGCAACTGTTATTAATGCTAACTCCTACCCGGCAAAAAGTTTATCTATCACCTATAAAGTATTGATCGAGTCTTGCAAGTTTAGTGAAGAAGCGCGTTTCAAACTAAAATATAACTTAGAAGCAAGTTTGCAAAACGAGATTTTAAAAGATATCGAAGCTTTTTTAAATCAGTCGGATGTTGACCAGATAATAGTTTACATCCAAAATCAGCGCAGATTAGCAGAACTGATTGAAAGAATTAAGGAACATCGGGGACAATTTGATAAGTTCACCGATTATCTGGAAATACACGCAAATATATCTGAAGAGGAAAAGAAAGAAATACAAAAGTTTCAAGAAATCGTAAAAGTAGTTTTTATGACTGCTTCCGGAAGTCGGGGTTTATCCTTCCCCAAAGCTAAACACATTTTGGTAGAAATTCCCAAATTTGAGATTGAGAAAAATCTCATGGAAGTAATTCAGGTAATTTACAGAGGTCGTGGCGATGATAAGATAGATAATCAAGATAAAGAGCTAGTTTTCTACTTAGCTGAACGTTCAGTTTCTTATCAGGATGACCAGCAATTCTCTTTACAAGAAAGTGTGCTGAGTCTGTTAAATATCTTATTAATTTTGAAAGCTTCTATAATGACCAGAATTTTTGGCTCTGGTTGCATAGGACGCGATAATTTTATCATTATACCCATAGGTGGTAAGTCTATTTTAGCTGCTGGGGAAACATTTTCTGCTCAAATGGTAAATCTGATCAACCAATTGAAGAAAGAACACCATAGAAACAGAAGTGATGTTTTAGCAGAAAAGGTTTATACAAGTTTAGAACAGCTATTAGGACGAGCAGAATTTACTGTTAGGAATACAACTAAATCTAATTATTTAGCGTTGCGGGAGTCTTTCAACCGCGATTTTTATCAAATTTGTCACACTCTAGATAAGTTACTGGATTTTGGTAAAATTGAACCGGGATACATTAGTGGTAGTCTGCTGGTAGTGCCTATTGCTAACAACATTTTAGAAGAAACTTATCAAATGCGTTTGCTGGATATTGCAAATTCTACTGATGAATTATGGCAAAATATGCAGCAAATTAGCCACCGCAAATCTTACCCGGAGAGTTTGCGCTCTGCGATTAAGGATGCTATAGAGTTAGTTAAAAAGCTCAGGGATGGAGTTGAGAAAACACAGAGACTTGAACAGTTTAGCCAGCGTTTTGACCAGTATTATGCATTGCCATTATATGCGTTTATTAGCGGCGAAGCTATGAGTGAATATTTTGCAAATGAACCTAATGAACCTGAAGATGAACGCTTTCGAGATATTTTAGCTGCATATATCCGCTTGCTGTATCCTGTTGGTAATATTTTGCCTATTGGTAACAACTATCAAGATTTTCCTTTTGTTGTTTTTAGAAGTTACAGTCTGGAGGAAATGAGGCAAAAAGTTTTTACAGACAAGTATCTTTTAACTTCTAATGAGTTAAATGTACTGAATTTAATTCTGTCTAGAGATAGTGTTTTTACACCCTAGAAGGTTATATATGGTGGGTGACTGTGGACGAGTGCAATTTAAGCCTATAGATAGGGTTTTCCTCAATTTACTCAGTCTAAGCTGAGGTGTATGAAATCACGCAAGTTGAGGAATAATTATGCCAGGTGGTAATGCTAGTCATAAGGGTGCTTCTGCTAAAACCAATGTTAACGCTAACGGGTTGACAAATGCTGCTGCTGAAGGACCGCAAGAAACTCAGGGAGTTATCAGCAATGCTGACGATTCTACCAGAACCGACGAAGCTGAGGTAAATCCTGCTGCTGTTGAACGTCCGCAGACACCGGATGATGAGAAGTAGGATTTCAAGCGATCGCTTGTTTTTTATCTAGGCGATCGCTTTGATTATAATATCAACGTTAAATCCAACACAAATCCAGGTAAAACATCTTCACCTGATAAAGAAGCAGGATTTTCTAAAATTTCTACATCTTTGCCTGGACGATAAATTTCGACTCGCTTATTTTTGCGGTCAATTAACCAGCCTAAACTGGCACCGTTGTCAATATATTCTTGCATTTTCTCCTGCAATTCTTTCAGCGAATCAGTACGAGAACGCAACTCAACTACAAAGTCAGGACAAATCGGAGCAAATTTTTCTTGTTGTTCCGGGGTTAAAGCATTCCACCGCTCAATTTTCACCCAAGAAGCATCAGGGGAACGTTTAGCACCATTAGGTAGGGTGAAACCAGTTGAAGAGTCAAAACCTTTGCCTAATTTAGTCTGTTTATTCCAGATTCCTAACTCAACAACGATATCAAAGTTACTATTGCCAGTCTCACTACCTGTAGGTGGCATAATTAATAATTCCCCTTCGGCTGTGAGTTCAAATCGATAATCGCGGTTGTTTTGACACAGTTGGAAATATTGCTCATCAGTCAAATCGATATTCAATTTTAGTGTAGAAGGTAAGGCAATTTGCAGTGCTTCCATAAACTTACCTAAATCCAGCGAGATGGTAAATACTTTCTATTTTAATCTTATATATCAAGGCGATCGCGCTTAGAATTTACTTATAATATCAACGTTAAATCCAACACAAATCCAGGTAAAACATCTTCACCTGATAAAGAAGCAGGATTTTCTAAAATTTCTACATCTTTGCCTGGACGATAAATTTCGACTCGCTTATTTTTGCGGTCAATTAACCAGCCTAAACTGGCACCATTGTCAATATATTCTTGCATTTTCTCCTGCAATTCTTTCAGCGAATCAGTACGAGAACGCAACTCAATTACAAAGTCAGGACAAATCGGAGCAAAGCTTTCTTGTTGTTCCGGGGTTAAAGCATTCCAGCGCTCAATTTTCACCCATGAAGCATCGGGGGAACGTTTAGCACCATTAGGTAGGGTGAAACCAGTTGAAGAGTCAAAAACTTCGCCTAAATTATTCTGAGAATTCCAAATATCTAGTTGAGTGGTTATTTTAACATTACGTCTGCCAGTATCACTACCTGTAGGTGGCATAATTAATAATTCCCCTTCGGCTGTGAGTTCAAATCGATAATCGCGGTTGTTTTGACACAGTTGGAAATATTGCTCATCAGTCAAATCAATATTCAATTTTAGTGTAGAAGGTAAGGCAATTTGCAGTACTTCCATAAACTTACCTAAATTCGGCGAGATGGTAAATACTTTCTATTTTAATCTTATATATCAAGGCGATCGCCAAACGCTTGTTTTTTGACCGAAGAAAGGCAGAGGGCAGAGGGCAGAAGGCAGAAGGGAAGAATTTATTTTCGCTCTGCCAATATGGGTACAAGCCCCTAAATTTATTTATGAAAAACAAAACAAGATGTATTTCGAGACGCGCAGCGCAAGAAATACGGCATCCAAATTAAATCCCCTAAATTTATTTATGGGGATTCCTTCTGCCCTCTGCCTTCTGCCTTCTGCCTTCTTAAAAATAGGCGATCGCACTCCTCAAACTTTAATGTGCAAGCGCTATATTAAAGCTAAATATTCCAGCTGTCTACGAGTTGGTTTCTGCAATGGAAAACACAATAAATACGATTGAAGAAAGTGACGAAAACACCGAAGCGATCGCTCTTACTCAAGCGATGGAAATCCAAGATAAAATTAATCAACACCTCAAACAATTATCCTTAGAACGCTTACAAGTTGTCGCTGATTTTGTAGCTTACCTAGCAGATAAAGAGAGTGAGGAAGCAACTCAAGAACTTGAGAAAATTCCTGGCTTTGTTGAATCGTTTGAAAAGGGTAAGAAAGATATTTCTTTATGTCGCATTACCCCTCTTGAGCTACTTAATTGGAGAACGATTCGTTCTGATGTATGAAGTTATCGCAAACAGCGAATTGCCTCTAAAAGCCCCCGTGCTTTATTTAACGTTTCTTCATACTCTTTCTCTGGCTGGGAATCAGCTACCAAACCGGCACCAGCTTGCACGGTGACTGTATTATCATGTACTACCATTGTGCGAATGGCGATCGCACTATTCAATTGCCCTTCAAAATCGTAATATCCATACACGCCAGAATATACACCCCGCCGACACGGTTCTAACTCGTGTATAATTTCCATTGCCCTAATTTTCGGTGCCCCGCTGACTGTACCCGCTGGAAAGCAAGCCTTGAGCAAATCCCAGGCACTTTTACCCGATGCCAGTTTCCCCACAACATTACTGACAATATGCATCACATGAGAGTATTTTTCTACCACCATTAATTCATCAACTCTCACACTACCGCTTTCGCACACTCGCCCCAAATCGTTACGCCCTAAATCTACCAGCATTACGTGTTCGGCGATTTCTTTAGGGTCTTGTAGCAAATCTGCGGCTAAAGCTGCATCTTCCTGGCTTGTTTTCCCTCGCGGACGGGTTCCGGCGATCGGGCGGACTGTGGCGATTATATCATCTGCATCGCGTTCTGCTTTCACCATCACTTCTGGACTGGAACCGATAATTTGCCAATCATTGAAGTGAAAGTAAGACATGTAAGGCGAAGGATTAATTTGCCGCAGAGAACGATAAAGTCCAAAGGGGTCGCCAGTGTATTCTGTTGATAATCGTTGGGAAATTACTACTTGAAAAATGTCGCCCGCTTTGATATAATCCTTAGCTTTTTCCACTTGGGCGCAAAATTCATCTCGCGTGAAGTTGCTGGTATATTCCCCCGCACAAGCGCTCAAGCGCTCCCCCACTCCTCTACTTCCTGGTGGTGTCCATTCTAAGATGGTGTTTTGCGGCGATAGGGGTAAAGATAATTTGTGAACCATCTGGGTGACGCGATCGCACGCTTGTTGATATGCTGCTTGTAAAGACGCGACTGATCGCGTCTCTACATTACGTAAATCAGCATAAGCAACTGCCCAAATTTTTCGCTTCACCTGATCGAAAATCAACAGGTGATCTATCTGCATCCACAATCCATCCGGGATATTTCGGTCATCTTGAGCATGAATTTTTACTCGCGGTTCTATCCAACGAATCAATTCATAGCCCCAAAAGCCAAATAAACCGCCAATTCCTGGCGGTAATTGCGGTAACTTTACTGGATGAAAAGGTTCCAGACATTTACTTAAAGCTGCAAATGGATCGCCTTCAAAAACAACTTGCGATCCATCCCGATGCGTCTGAGTCGTGCAATCTCCCCTTGCTGCCAAAATCCACAAAGGATCGCAACCCAGTAAACTATAACGTCCCAGTTTTTCCCCGCCTTCTACCGACTCCAACAAAAAGCTATAAGGCTGACCCGCACAGACTTTATACCAAGCAGATACGGGCGTATCCAGGTCTGCTACCCACTCTTGATACACCGGGACAAAATTACCTTGTAAAGCTTGCTCTTGAAACTCGGCAAAATCGGGAAAAATCATAATTTAGGGCATTGGGCATTGGGCATTGGGCATGGGGCATGGGGCATGGGGCATCGGGCATCGGGCATCGGGAACGGGAAAAACTATTACCTATTACCTATTACCAATGCCCATTGCCCATTGCCCAATTCCCAATTCCCTATTCCTTATACATCGTAAGGATATTTACCGCTAAACTTGAGTTTAGCTGGACTGGGGTTACTGCCGATGTTGCGGTCTACATAACGCACTTTCTCGCGACCTGGGTTTACCTTTTCAGGGAAGACACCATCAGCCGGGTGCAAATACTGGGTTTCGCCGTTGGGATAAATCCGGTAGATTTTGTAGTCTGTGATTTTGAATTTCCGGAGTTGACCGCCAAAAGCGATGCCGTATTCTTTACGAGCCAAGTAAAGCAGGTTTTCGCCTTGGCGCATGATAGCAGAGCCGCCTGTAGGCATTTCAAACACTTGCTCCTTGGGGCTAGTCCAGGTGATAGCGTACATTTCTTCTTCGTATGCTTTTGTGAGCAAACCGCCAGTGCTGCCACCGAATATGGGAGTTTGTCCAGTTAGTGTTTCTGCCATAAAAAAAATTGTCTCTCAACGTTTTTAGGGCATCGTAACACTGCGACCTGGGTCATGTTGCGATCGCGTTATAGACTGTAACAGTTCTTTGTTAATTGTTGGGGAAAAAGGTAATTGGGCAATGGGCATTGGTAATAGGTAATAGGTAATAGGTAATAGTTTTTCCCGTTCCCGATGCCCCATGCCCCATGCCCCATGCCCCATGCCCCATGCCCCATGCCCAATGCCCTATGCCCCATGCCCGATGCCCAACCCCTCACTTTTTTGACTGACAATCGGGATAGTAAAGTGAAACTCACTGCCTTTGTCTTTGCCCCTTGAGTCAGCCCAAATTTCACCGCCCCAACCATTGACAATTTGGCGACATATTGCTAGTCCTAAACCAGTGCCACCAGTTGTACGTCGCAGTGCTCCCTCTTCTTGATAAAAGCGGTCAAAAACTACTTCTAGTCGATTTGGTTCAATACCGCGTCCAGTATCAGCCACAGTTACCTCAACCATCCGATCGCTGTTGCGAGTCGCCTTAATGGTAATCTGTCCTTGTGGAGGTGTAAATTTACAAGCGTTATCGACGATTTTTGCTAGTACCTCCACTAACCAATCGCCGTCTGCTCTAATCAAAGGTAGATTTGGGGCAATTTTACTCTTGATTTTCGGCTGCTTTTCTGTCTTCGAGCGAGTGCGAAAGCGGCTAATTGCTAGTTCCACGCACTCTTCTATCGTCAAAGATTCTGGATGCCATTCTACCCGACCACTTTCTAAGTTAGAAAGTGTTAAGAAATCTTGCACCAGTTTCCGCATTCGTTCGGAGTCAGCTAGAGCGGTACTCAGCATCACTTGTTGCAATTCTAGAGGCATATCCGGTTCGCTCGCGAGACTTTCCAAGCACACCTGAATCGTGGATAGAGGAGTGCGGAGTTCGTGTCCGGTGATGGCTATAAGGTTGCTGCGGGTGCGGTCGAGGGCTTCTAGTTGTTGGTTGAGGTCTTCTAGGTTAGCATAAGCTTCAGCTTGGATGAGAGCCGAACCAACTTGGGTGGCGATCGCTTTTACTAAATCCAATTCTCCAGCTTGCCACTGATGGGGAGGCAAACCGCAATAGTGTAACTCGACTATGCCTAACAATCGTCCTTGAAATAATACTGGTTCCATCAGCATTGAACGAATCGCAAACTTTTTGGCGATTAAAGAAAGTTCCTTATCACTGTTAATGCGATCGTCATTTAGACTATTGACAACGCTGATACCCTCACTTTGTTGTACGATCGCCTGAAATAAAGGATTATTTCGTAAATGCCAAGTTTGCCCGACAACAGATAAAACACCAGGACTCAAAAACTCGTGTTCTATTTTCGCGCTTGCCGAAGTAGCTTGAGCGCGGTAAATTAAACACCTCGAAGCTTCTAGATGTTGTCCCAATTCTTGCACTGCGACTTGGAGAACTTCTTGAGGATTAAGCGATCGCCTAATTGCCGTGCTAATCGAGTTGATCAAGCGCTCTTTGCGTGCTTGAGCGGCAATTGAACGATAAGCTTTGTGTAATTTGTACTGGCTAGCTTGCAAGTAAGTCACCAAACGCTGCACAAACGGGTTAGTGTCAATGTCACAAAAATCTAAAGGTATTTCTTCTACTTTTGAGTAGCTTGACAGCAAATCCTGAGTCACTCCTCTGTTACCCCGATGCACCCCAATACCAAATCTCTGGCTTACCTGCTCAACTTTGCTTGCCAATTCTGGTCTGTAAATTACAATTCTGTCTAATAGCAACTCGGCTGCTTTTAGGCTTACTTCTCGCTCACTAGTCCAAATCCCCTCAAATCTTCGCGCTGTCTCCATATCCAAACCGATGTTTAATTCTGGCATCGGCTTATTCTTAGTTACAGAGCCTTGGCTTTCTCGGCACACTAAGCAAGTTGCATAGTTTTGGGCAATTACTACCAAATGCCATTCGTGACTTAAAGCATCTTCTTGCTCAAAGGCGATTTTTTCGTAGTATTCCGAGCTATTAGTGAAATCCGTTTCCGGTGCAGCTAACACGTATAGTTGATTGCTGCGATCGGCAAGTCGCTGATATCGATGAGCTTCTTGGCGGTAGAATCTCTCTCGTTGGAAGCTCGCAATGACCAAGGGATGGTCTAAAGTTGCCGCCAAAACCTGATCTTCCATCGCATGGGAGAGCGCTGTTAGAGAAGCTTTGAAATATAGCTGGGGTCGTACGTGAGGTAGCGTCTGTAGCAGATCGCTCAACACAGAAGTCGAAATGCTCATGAATGTCTTTAACGAAGCCCAAGTTGGACAATATCCACGTCACAGCTGCATTGTACAAATTACAACGGACTTTCAAGTTAAGTAGACAGTTGCAATATGTAAAGATTCCTAAATATATTTTTCAGCTTTCCTAAAAGCGCAGCCTACCATATCACTTAAAAGGAACGCATACAAGTTTCTTTACAAAATTCAAAGTCTTTCCTTCATAGTATATTTATCCTGAATAATCAAATACACCACAACGAACAATGTTCTGACGTTACATCTTGGTCGAAAACCTCAATGTATTGCACGCAATTCCCAAAACGCTATAAATTCGATTTTTCATCAGGCAGAACCAAAGAACAAGCAGTTATATCGTTTCACTTTAAGGTTGATATAAATAGGCAGCAGGGGGCAGGGGGCACATCTTGCAGGGGGAAAGAATTAGAGACCAATCATTTGTATCAGGCTTGCTCATGAAATGGTGTTAGATTACATAATCAATAATTTAGATTAAAAAGCTTTTCTCAGTATCATGCAATCAATTTGTATAAAAAATTATCAAAAAATAATACAAAAATTAACTAAATATTTTCTTGTCGGTAATGCTCCTATTTGTCACACATTACTTAGATGTTTTGGGTGAATAGCAGGCGATCGCCTTACACCTTTTTCTCAAATAAAAAAGCAACTAAATAATAGGTTTTATGCTTTTATAAACATTGTTATTTTCGTGTTTTCAGTTTAAATTTAAATGTATCAGCATTTACACTATACTTAATATCCTCAAGTGTTTGATTACGGAGAATATATTAGTATTTATTGCACGTAATTATTCAGTGTATTGCTAAATATAGTAATTTCAGCTAATATACTTTAGTCGAGAAAATTCAATATTTTTTAAGTAATGTAACACAAGTAAATCTCTGCCTTTTACTCACAGCAGTTAATGCAATTACAACAGAGTAAAATCGGCTGAATACTTGGCAAAACAAGCCTTGGTGGAAGGAAAATGATGCCATATTAAATAAAAAAAGCACCGAAAATCATTCTCCAAAGCCTTAATTCAAAGCAGATAAAATTTACGCGATTTTCCACCATCAAGGCTTTCAACAGTAAACAAACATACATAGCATACGATCTGAAATTTCAAGAAACAATTAGTTTCTTGCATTCAAATTTCTCAAGCTGATGTGCTGAAATTTACCTGAGGAAGGTGAGACATGAGAATTGCCCAAATTTCTCCTTTATGGGAGCGTGTTCCTCCCTTTCGCTACGGCGGTACAGAACTAATTGTCAAGCTAGTCACCGATGAATTAGTTCGGCGCGGTCATGAAGTTACTTTATTTGCCTCCGGTGACTCAATTACTACAGCAAAGCTGCGCTCAGTTCATCCCCAAGCTTTGCGACTCGACCCCAAAATTAAAGAGCCATCAATTTACGAGCAAATGATGCTTGCCGAAGTTTATCAACAAGCTCATCATTTCGACATTATTCACTCCCACGTAGGCTATAACTCCCTTAGTTATTGCAGTTTTGTGAAAACGCCCACCGTCCATACAATGCATGGCATTTTTACACCTGATAACGAAAAAATATTCCGAAAATTTGCTTGGCAACCTTTTATCAGCATCAGCGAGGCACAACGAGAACCCCGCTTAGGTTTAAACTACATCCATACCGTCTACAATGGTATTGACACCGCCGTTTATCCGTTTTATCCCGAACCAACCCAACCTGCATATCTTGCCTTTGTCGGGCGAATATCTCCGGAAAAAGGACCAGTCCAAGCGATTAAAATAGCGCGTGCGGTTGGCTTACCTTTGAAAATGGCTGGCAAAATTGACGTTGTAGACAAAGATTTTTATACAGAACAAGTCGAACCGCTAATTGACGGCGAACAAATTCAGTACTTAGGTGAAATTTCCCACGAAGACAAAGTTAAACTGCTAGGTGGAGCGAGTATCACTTTGTTCCCCATCAATTGGCGAGAACCTTTTGGTTTAGTGATGATTGAGTCAATGGCGACCGGTACACCTGTAATTGGTATGGGGTTAGGTTCAGTACCAGAAGTGATTGCTCACGGCAAAACTGGTTTTGTTTGTCACTGTCTGGAGAAAATGATTGAAGTTGTTCCAGACGCGATGAAAATAGACCGTCAGACTTGTCGGGAGTATGTTGTTAGTCGCTTTAGCGTCGAGTCGATGACCGATGAGTATGAAAAAGCTTACGCGATGGTGCTTTAAAGGGGATTAGGGACTGGGGACTTTCTTGACAAGGGGGACAAGGGAGAGGGGGAAGACAAGGGAGAGGGGGAAGACAAGGGAGATATAGAAATTTCTTCCTTGTCCTCCTTGTCCTCCTTGTCGTCCTTGTCCTCCTTGTCTTCTTGCCCCATGCCCAATGCCCTAAGTAGAGAAAAATTAGTTACCCATAAATGGTGTAGAAATGTATAGAATCTTTAAAAGATATAAAATACATTTTTTTTAAATGCACACACTTGTAGCTTCTTCCTCAATGCAACTGTCTAGACCAACTCAATGCCAGCCAAAGAAGATTGTCGCACTAGGAGATAGCTTAGTTTACGGATTTGGCGATCCAGAAGGGGGAGGCTGGGTTGAGCGATTGCGGCGGTCGTGGATGTCGCCGGATAGTGCGGGTCATATTGTTTATAATTTGGGAGTGCGAGGCGATCGCACTCAACAAGTAGCACAAAGGCTAGAAATTGAATTCCGCCATCGGGGAGAACTGCGAAACCGCGTCCCCGATTTGATTATTCTTTCAGTCGGAGTGAATGATTCAGCGCGGTTGGCACGTCCTAATGGACGCAATTATACAGATTTTGCCGTGTTTGAATCAGAAATCGCTTCTTTGCTTCAACAAGCACAGCAACTATGTCCGGTGTTATTTGTTGGGATGGTGCCAGTCGATGAAGACAAGATGCCATTTTTAGATTGTTTATATTACAATCACGCCGATCAGTATCGCTACAAAGAAGCTACTCGCATCGCTTGCGCTAAAAGACGGATTCCCTATCTTGATATTTTTGAGCGTTGGATGGGACGCAGTGAAAATTGGCGACGCAAACGTGTAAGTCAAGATGGACTTCACCCCAATACACTAGGTTATCAAGCTTTGTTAGAAGATGTGATGAATTGGGAAGCGATCGCCACTTATAATTCTCAAATAATTGCCAGCTAACATCATTTGCTGAGTCACGTATGAGAAAAAATGGCGTTGCTTTCGCGTGCGGGATGATTTGACAATACACGCCGATAAATTTGACGTATTGTAGAGACGTTCCATTGGAACGTCTCTACGTTTTTATTGCATTTAATCATTATTTCGCTCCACCATCATACTATATTTATTGATAAATTTTATCACTATCATCCATGACCATTACTCTGACACTAAAAGAGAACTGGGAACTGTGGGCAGAAGCCAAAAACAACAGCCAGCAAAATTCAACAAACTTTGAAATTCTCTGCTCGCTGCCCAAGCAACTCGGCAAAGGCTATATACGAAACATAGAGGTGCATCCGAATCTCTGGCTTTCAATTTTGGACTATGAATATCACGATGACGTGCTGATCAAAATCCCGGATTGGGATCACAAGAACTGCAATTTTGTGTTTTCCTTTCAGGAAGAATTATAGACGAACACGGAGGACAGGTTGGGGAAGGATACACGCTTATTTCTGGTAGCGGTGTTCAACGGAGGATGACAATTGAAACACCCAAATCCTGGATTGTGGGTGTTAACATCCATATGCCGGCGGATCTGCTGGCAACTTTTTTCCCCACAGAGTCCGGAGAAATTCCCCCCCAGTTGCGTTTGCTAGCAAAGAGGAACGATTGGCAGACATTACTCTACCCGCAAACGACTTCAGCAATACAGTTTGTGGCACAGCAAATTGTCAGCTGTCCATATCGAGGGATGACGAAGCGGATGTATTTACAAGCGAAGGTGTTAGAACTGATGGCGTTGCAGTTAGCCCCGATTCTCACAGATTGGGGTGGACTACAACCATCGCGGCGATTAAAAACTCCAACCATCGCTTGTATTCATCGACGAACCAATCTGGAGATGCATTCAGTCCCCGTGCAGGAATTGTCTACCAACCCCTACCGCCAATTTCCCTTTATGCCAGCTATAGCCGCTCATTCAATCCGGTAACCGGAACGGCTTTTGATCGTAGTTCATTTCAACCAGAACGTGCCACTCAATATGAAGTTGGTGTCAAAGCAGATTTGAGTAATCGACTGTCTGCAACGCTTGCCTTTTACGACCTGACGCGCTCTAACGTCTTAACTACAGATACTAGACCAGGTGTACCGTCAGCCCCTTCGGGGAATTCAAAATTCAAAATTCAAAATTCAAAATTATTAATCCCCACGGATAAATCCGGGGGCTTGAATAACGATGCTACGCTTTTTTAAATCTCCATTCATAAATTCTTGGCGCAAGACCGTCGCTCAAATTCAAATTCAAAATTCAGATAATTAAAAATTTGAAAATTGAAAAATTATTTAATTAATTTTGAATTTTGAATTGATAATTTTGAATTGGAGCGAAGCGACGGTCAGGCTTTTCCATTCAAACAGGTGAGCAACGTAGCAAAGGAATTGAACTTAACCTCACAGGCGAAATTCTGCCAGGATAAAACATTATCGCGGGTTATGCCTACACCGATGCCCGGATTACCAAAGACAACACCTTTGCAGTCGATAACCAATTGCAGAATATACCAAGAAACAGCTTTAACTTGTGGACAACCTACGAAATTCAGCGCGGTGGATTGCAAGGCTTGGGGGTTGGCATGGGATTCTTCTATGTGAGCGATCGCCAGGGAGATTTAGCCAACTCCTTTGAAGTGCCAAGCTATTTCCGCTATTAATCATCATCGGCTTAACAGGTAGCTTGCTGGTATTCTCCGATGAAATCGATCGCTTTCTGCTTTCTCGTCAAATTGGACACATCATCCCCTCAGGGCAACGAGTTTCCATCGAGTCAGCGCTAAATACCGTCAAAGCAGCTTACAACTCCCAAGGCGAACTCAAACCGACTTTCATCCACGCGCTACCAGAACCAGATGCCCCTTACCAAGTTTTCCTCACTTCCCCTAAAGGTGTACGCACAGAAGTCAGCGTTAATCCCTATACGGGTGCGATCGTGGGGAGTCGCGTATCTGATAATACTTTCAGGTTGTTGACTATTAAGCTACATTACCAACTCTTAGCTGGCGAAACTGGAAGGCAAATAATGGGGGTGGTAGCGTTGATGCTGTTCATCCTCAGCGTTACGGGTATATTTCTCTGGTCAGGTTGGCAAAGGCTAATTTCTGGTTTCAAAATTAAGCTCAAGGCACACCCCAAACGTGTCAACTTTGACATCCATAAAGTTGTAGGAATTATCGCTGCTGTTTTCCTGGGATTAACAGGTTTGACTGGATTCTGTTGGAATTTTTATGATTTGACAAAAGCCGTTATTTATGCTATGACGTTTACTGCTAATCGACCTAACCCTGTTTCTGGGGCGATCGCTAATTCTTCTCTTCTCAATCTTACACAATTACTACAAAAAGCAGACGCAGCGCTACCGGATGCGGTCACGACTTACGTTGTTTTGCCTGACAAACCAGAAGATACTTTGCAAGTCGGCAAAAAACTACCTCAAGAAAGCTGGAAGTATGGTTTTAGCCAAGTTTACCTCGACCAATACACCGGTGAAGTAGTTCAGTTAAAGAATGGGTTGAAGCAATCTCTAGGGGACAAAGTTTTGGATTCTTTTGCACCCCTTCACTTTGGTACTTTCGGCGGATTGGGTACGCGCATTCTCTACGTGTTTATAGGACTTACACCGTTAATTTTGTTTATCACAGGCTTTGTGATGTGGTGGTACCGCTACAAAGGCAAGAATCGCAGACAGCAAACTGTGAAAATCGTTGAGTCTTCAGTCAAGAATTAGGTTCTCAATAAGATGCAATGATATCTCAAAGCCTTTTTGCGAGCAAATTGCATCAAATGAATAATAAAACCTAATACGGTTTGTGTTAGTAGCGTTCAGTCATCGAAGATTCCCCAACCAGAGTTATCAACTCTGGCTTAGTTCCCTCCTTTTTAAGGAGGGTTAGGGAGGATCAAGTCTTGACCTCCCTTACTTAACGGTAGAATCAGCACCCTAACCAATATCAACTAATTGAGAATTTTATTAAATAAGTTTCCGCAAGGGAATTCATATTTACCGTATTTTAGCGCCTTTTATCGATAATAATTCTTAATAAATCGAAAAGTTATAAGCTTTAAATATCATCAAAATATTTTAGACGCGCGACAGCTTACTTTTATTGTCGGGTGGACATCTTCCCCTGCGTACAGTTTATTTGCAACGGCGCAATTCTTAAAAATCGGTATAAAATTTTATTTTTGCTTGAGGCAATAGGATTGTAATAATAATTAACACCAAAATCTACGGCAAATAAACCTTAGTTATCTTCAAATACATTGACATATTCAGCTGACTTGAAGAATCATCAAAGGGACATCGGCTAGTGGATGTAGAGGAAACTATGCATATTGACACAGTTATTCTCGTTTTGATTGAGGTGCTAATTGTAATTGGAATGTCACGCTTAATAGGATTGGCATTCCGATGGATTAAGCAACCCCTGGTAATTGGTGAGATTGTTGCCGGCATTATGCTTGGACCATCATTATTTGGTTGGGTTGCTCCTAATTTAGCCGCTACCCTGTTCCCACCGGAAACTGTTCCCTTTCTAAATATTTTATCTCAGGTGGGACTGATATTTTTCATGTTTCTGATTGGTTTGGAGTTAGATCCAAAGTATCTCAAAGGAAAAATAAATGTAGCAATTTTGACTGCTACAATGTCAGTTTTAGTACCATTTGCCTTAGCAACTTTATTAGCTTTGTTACTGTACCCGTTGCTTTCTCATGGCAATGTTTCATTTACCGCTTTTGCACTGTTTTTGGCATCGGCAACATCAATTACAGCATTTCCAGTGCTTGCCAGGATAATTACTGATAAAAACTTACAGGCAACGTACTTGGGAACTTTGGCACTAACTTCTGCCGCTGTGAATGATTTGGCAGTTTGGTGTTTGTTAGCACTAGGAATCGCTGTCGCTAGAGAAGGTAGTATTGGTGGAGCTTGGCATAGAATTATCGCCAGCTTGCTTTACATCGGGTTTATGATGACGGTGGGACGAAGTTTTTTGCAACGTCTTGCTATATACTACCGTCGCACCGAACGCCTTAACCAATTACTTCTAGCTTTAATTTACATGGGAGTAGTTGCTTCCGCTTTGATTACCGAACTAATTGGTATTCACTTGATTTTTGGAGCATTTTTGCTGGGGACGATAATGCCCAAGAATGCTGGTTTGGTGCGGGAAATAGCGGGAAAAACTGAAGATTTCGTGTTGATATTTCTGCTACCAGTATTTTTCGCTTTCAGTGGTCTGCGGACGCAAATCGGCTTAGTTAACCGTCCGGAATTGTGGTTATTATGTGGATTGGTGCTATTCGTGGCGATCGCCGGAAAATACCTGGGTACTTATGTAGCAGCTCGCGTCAGCGGAATTGAAAAACGCGAAGCCTCAGCACTCGGTTGGTTAATGAATACTCGCGGTTTAACCGAACTGATAGTATTAAATATTGGTTTGTCGTTGGGAGTAATTACGCCTTTACTTTTCACAATGCTGGTGATTATGGCGTTAGTAACCACATTTATGACCTCGCCTTTGTTAGAGTGGACATATCCGAAACGGCTAATCGGATTAGATGTGGTTGAAAAAGAAGTTGAACCGGAAGCGAGTAGAGATATTGCAACTCAAGATTACGGTCAAATCTACCGGATTTTAGTACCAGTAGCGAATCCGAGTACACAAAAAGGTTTGGTACAGTTAGCAGTAGCGATCGCACTCAACTACCAACAACCTACGGCTGTTCATCCTCTGAGTTTGATAGAACTTTCAGAAGATTATGCCTTTGAAAGTACCCCAGTTGAGGCAAATCGATTAATCGAAGAACGTCGGCAGCAGCTAGAAGAATTAATTGATACCTTAGAGCCGCCGTCTACACGCTCTTACGTACATCCGATAATTCGCATATCTAGTAACGTTGCACAAGAAACAGCAGAGATAGCCGAACTCGAACCAGCTGATTTAATTTTAGTCGGATGGCATCGCCCAGCTTTTAGTAATAATCGCTTAGGCGGGCGAGTTGGTCAAATTCTGACTACAGCGCCGGTTGATGTAGCAGTGTTTATAGACAAAGGCAAAGAGCGCTTAGAAAATTTGTTGGTGCCCTATTCTGCAAATATCCACGATGATTTAGCACTGATACTTGCGTTGAGACTGTTAATAAATCGTGATACTTGCCTGTTAAAGATTTTACAGGTAGTCTCAGAAAATCGCGTCAAAAATGAAATGAGCTACGAGTTGCACAAAATGATGCAGCAATTACCTCAAAGTGTACGCGATCGCATTGACATTCAAACCATTGAAGCCTCCGAGCCAATCCAAGCTGTAGTCAAAGCCTCAGAAGGGGTAGACCTCACTATTGCAGGTACCAGCCGTGCTTGGGGTATTGAACGTCAAACCCTCGGACGTTATACAGACGAACTAGCGATTCAGTGTCGTTCCTCACTTTTGATTACCCGTCGTTACAGTCAAGTCACCTCTCACTTAGCCTCAGTGCTTGCTGATGCTAACACTCACTCCTTCAGCACTTAGAGGATAGGAGGATGGGGAGGTGGGGGGATGGGGAGACAAGGAGACAAGGAGGACAAGGAGGACAAGGGGGATGGGGAGACAAGGGGACAATTCTTTCCCCCCTTTTTTTCCATCCCCCCCTCTCCCCCACTCCCCACTCCCCACTCCCCACTCCCCTTCAGATGTAGGATAAAAATAATCTTGCAGGTCAAATAATCGTGGAAGATATTCCTAAAATAATTAAATTTACAGTCACACCGCAAACAAAAGCCAAAGGACACAAATAATGGTAATGGTGTTGAGGATTAGGCAATTTTTTCTTTATGTAAGTTTGTTTGGCTTGTACGCAGCAATTACTCTCGAAACTAATAGCAGTATTGCAGCCCCAGTCGCAAGGCTAGAAGATTGGCGCTTTTACCCAGAAGCTTTTCAACTAGAAATTAATCTCTCAGCAGGTACAACACCGCGCTACTTTTATCTTGCTCAACCCCCGCGCATGGTTATAGATTTGCCTGATACCAAATTAGGCTATGTTTCCACCCAACAAAATTATTCTGGAGCAATTGAAAGAATTCGCGTTTCCCAATTAAATGCAAACGTAACTCGCATTGTCTTAGATTTAGCACCAGGAACTTCTTTAGATCCAAATCAGGTGCAACTGCAACCGATTTCCGCGCAAAATACCACTCGCTGGATTTTACGTCCTTTAATTGCTGGTGGCACATATTCTCAACAGGGAAACTATCCACCACCGAGTAACTTACCACCGAGCAACTATAACTATCCACCGCCTAGCAACTTACCACCAAGTAACTTACCACCGAGTAACTATAACTATCCACCGCCTAGCAACTTACCACCGAGTAACTATAACTATCCACCATCTAGCAACTTACCACCAAGTAACTTACCACCAAGTAACTATAACTATCCACCACCGAGCAACTTACCACCTAGCAACTTACCACCGAGCAACTATAACTATCCACCACCTAGCAACTTACCACCGAGTAACTATAACAACTCACAAATACCTTTAGTAACAGTACCCCCGCTGAATTCTAACAACCCTACTCAACAACCTGGTTCTGTTTTTCCCCCAGCAAGTTTCCCAAATCAGCCTGGTAATTTTAATAACGCTCCTCTTAGTGTCGGTGCCCCCGGTTTTCCTGTTCAAACCGTCCCTAACTATCCAGTCAATGTTCCTAATTCTGGGGTATTTGAGTTTGGTCAACCCTTTCCCAACTCCGATAGGTAAGCGGCTTGTGTTGATTGACATCCTCCCCGGTCTGAAGACACGGGGATTCCAAGAATCACTTCTTGGGTTTCCTCTTTCCGCGACTCGGCTTATTTAAAGGAGTTTCCCCACCCAAACAGAGGTCGATGTCTCCAGAGGC